>OHBJ01000273.1_pt1 | contig 31162 bp, 24 predicted proteins | sample 1577241 | NCBI WGS metagenome assembly OHBJ01 (sample SAMEA3541594, study PRJEB24748) | human gut metagenome | biome: human gut; feature: human-associated habitat; material: faeces | place: China | collected 2012 | reverse complement strand
CAACGTCGAGGCACAGTACCTCGAGACCGAAGAAATGTGGTTCGCCGACTTCGACCTCGGCGGCTCTCCCTGGGATAAATCCAACGAAATTGCCCAGCGCACTTACAGCAACTCGCCCCACCGTTTCGTGGACAAATGGAACGCCCCGATACTTGTAACCGTGGGCGAACTCGACTACCGCATCCTCGCGTCGCAGGGCATGATGGCCTTCAACGCCGCCAAGATGCGCGGACTCGAGTGCGAGATGCTTGTATTCCCCGATGAAAATCACTGGGTGCTTAAACCACAGAACGCCGTGCTCTGGCAGCGCACATTCTTCCAGTTCCTTGACAAATACCTGAAGAACGGTGCTTCGACCAAAGCCGCCGCTCCCGTCGCCGACTCCGCAGCGAAACCTGCCGCCGATTCCGCGAAATAACCACCGCCATTAACCCTATCCATACCAACACCGCGGGCTACGTCACACCGACGCCGCCCGCTTTCTTTTTACAAAAATTATTATTAACTTTGCACATGCTTATAAAAATTGGCCATGAATGGATTTCTTAAAATTGCGGGGGATTATTCGCAATGGAGCGTTTACCGGAAGTCGGTCATCATTTGCGATGTAACGGAAATGTTCATCAATCGTGCATTGCCACACGGTTCCCGCACTGTAGACCACATGCGGCAAGCGGCACGTTCCTGCAAACAGAATATAGTGGAAGGCGTCAGCGACAGCACCGTGTCGGCTGAAATGTGCATCAACCTTTTGGGCATTGCACGTGGTTCCGTCAGGGAGTTAAGAGAGGATTACACCGACTTCCTGAGGCAACATAAGTATGAAATATGGACCAAAGACGACGTCCGCACAGAAACAGTGAGGTATTTCAACCGCACTCATTATGATCCCCGCGAGTATGTAGAGAAGTGCGAAATGCGCACGGACGAGACTGTGGCCAACATCATGCTGACGATGATTTTTCAGATGGAGGCTATGTTGGCAAAGGTGCTGAAATCGATAGAAGAGCAGTTTCTGCGCGAAGGCGGCATCAAAGAGAACATGAGCCTCGTACGCCGCGAGAAACCCGGATACTGACCAAGTCTTACACTCCAACAGAATAGCCTCCTTAGGCACCGGGTGTTTCCCCGGTGCCGGGACAATTGTATGCTTTTATGAGAGTGTCTTTGTATATTACAGATGAGGCGGATGTTCGGAAGCCTCATCAGACACATCAGCAACATCCGTTACATTCTACTGCCTGAGAATAAAAGCCGTTATTTTTTCAAGGACTTCGGGAGAGATGGTTTCGCGGATTTCGCCGTATTCCGAAACCTCTCCGGTCTCAGCGTGTTGCAGCAGGTGGTTGAGGCCTGGCATCAGGCACACTTCCGCCTTCGGAAGCAGTTTCTTCAGCACTTCCAGGTTATCGGGGTAAACCTGCGTGTCTTTGTCGCCATTGAAAGCTATCACCGGACATTTCACCTTTTTTATATCACGCGCCGGGTCGAGGGCCACGAACGCGTCGAACCACGGAGCACGCCCCTGTTGCGTCTGACGTAACACAGACACTATCTCCTGCGGCACTGGCAGCCCGGTGGCTTTCACAATTGAGTCGACGTCAATCTCCCGGCTGACGCCTTTCTGATATTGTTTACCTATTTCGTCGAGCAGCAGTCCCAATAACTGAAGACTCTTTTCCTTTTCGGTCTCTGTAAAGCCTGCGGCGGAAAGCGCACGACCATTCTGGCGCATCAGCGTCTCTTTGCCGGAAACCGTCATGCCGGCGAGCGAGACGATGAAGTCCGGCGCTTTTTCGGCACCAAGCATCATGGCTATAGTGCCACCTTCGGAGTGACCGAGCACCCCCACCTTCCCGATCACCGGCAACGAACGCAGGAATTTCAGCGCACTTTTAGCGTCATCTTTAAATGTATATGTCGTTCCTTCCAGAAAATTGCCGCCGGACTTGCCGGTGCCTCTGTCGTCGTAGCGCAGCGAGGCGATGCCGTGGCGCGCCAGATAATCCGCAATGACGGCAAACGGTTTGTGTTCAAAGAGTTCTTCATCGCGGTTCTGCGCGCCGGAGCCAGTTACCAAGATGACGGCGGATACTTTTCTTTTAGCGGCTTCGGGCGGAAGCGTCAGCGTAGCGCTCATCACCGCTCCGTCGGGCGCAGTGAAAGTCGTGTCTTTCACCGTGTATGGAAACGGCGGTTGCGGCGTCTGTGGACGCCGTTGCTCTACTGACTGCTCCAGCGCGAGGTTCAGAGGGAACGAATAGCCGCGCTGAGCGAAAGTTCCGGTTATTGTCCCCACTCCTATGCGACCTTCGTATTTGGCTCCGATGGCATTGCAGAGCACAGCCACCGAGTCGGTGCTCATAAATGCTACCGTTGCAGGAATATCTTTTGCGCCCTGCGCCGGCGAAGAGAGGGTACACAGCGCATCGCCGGCTTCATCTTCCGAGAAATTAAAGACAAGAGGAAGTTTCATCTGCCCGAGGTCGAGTTCCCCGCGCCAAGCCCCTGTGAGACCGGCAAAAGCCGAGCCTACCAACGCCAGCGATGCCGACACGGCAGCCATTCGTTTCATGATAGTTTTCATAAGTAAGAATATTTTCCTGCAAATTTACTAATTTATCGTCAAAGAATCAATTTCTCCGCAAAAAAATATTTAATGAAGTTGTTTCCACTTTTTTCTTTGTTAAGATTTGGTCATATTCTTGGATGGATTTCAATTCATGAAGAAGGAGCATGACTATAAGCCGGACTCCGGTTTGGCATCGCGACTGATGAACGAATGGGTAGACGACGAAAAGATGGCGGAAGATTGACAAAGAGAAGACAACTCTTAGAGTTAGATTATACATTTTCGTAAATAAGTGGGAAACTACTTCAATATGTAGTAAAAAAGCTTAGGGCATTTGGTGATTACAGAATTTTTTGCTAAATTTGCATTTTAGTAACTGTGGAAACAATGGGTTTTTCATTGTTTTTGCCGTTACATCATTATCTTTAAATCATTCTTATTATGAAAAAATTTTTAATAGCGGCGGCATGCCTCGTTCTCTTCCTCGGCTCCTGCCAGAAGAAAGACCCGACTCAGGAAATCCTCGACGCCACCAAGGCGGCTGCCGAGAAGGTAGAAAACGCCAAGACTCAAGAGGAACTTGTTAAAATAGGCGAAGATTACGGCAAAGAAATAGAAGCTCTTAGTAAAAAGTACCCCGACTACAAACCCACTCCCGAGCAAGAAAAACAGATCCAAGGCGCCGTAATGGAGATGATGTCTGCCGGTATGAAGAACAAAAACATCAAGCCTAACGCCGATGTCATGGATCTCTCCGGAGAAGCCAAATAAACAAATAAAAACCTGTAAATGACCGGATTCCTTTTCGACCTTGACGGGGTTGTCATCGACTCCGAAACCCAATACAGCCAGATCTGGCACCACATCGACACCTGTTTCCCTACGGGTGTCGATGATTTCGAGCACGTCATCAAAGGGATGACGCTCGACAATATCCTCAACACCTATTTCCCTCCACAGGATTTCGATGAGGTGACACGCATCCTCTACGAGGAAGAGCGCAAGATGCGTTACCGTTTCTGCCCCGGCGCGCAGCAGTTTCTTGAACGGGCAAAGGCCTTACACGTACCCATGGCGCTCGTCACCAGCAGCAACGGCTACAAGATGGGACGCCTCTACGAACACATCCCCGGCATCGCTTCATACTTCGACGTAATCATCACCGCCGACGACATAACCCACGGCAAACCCGACCCCGAAGGCTACCTCCTGGCGGCATCGCGCCTCGTCCTCGACCCCAAGGGTTGCATTGTCTTCGAAGATTCGCTGCAAGGTGTGCAGGCCGGGAAAGCCGCCGGTTGCCGCACTGTGGGGATTACCTCCACGCTCGGCACGGACAAGTTGCGCCCATACGCCACACAGCTCACTCCCCTCCTCGGCGACCTCGACCCGAAAGAACTTTTAAACATCTGAAAAGAATGTCACTTCCACCTCTTGCCGAACGACTGCGTCCGAGCACGCTCGACAGCTACATCGGGCAACGCCACCTGGTAGGGCCGGGCGGAGTCATCGCGCGCATGATAGAAACCGGCAACGTAGGCTCGTTCATCCTGTGGGGCCCTCCCGGCGTGGGAAAGACAACCCTGGCGCAAATAATCGCCGCCTCGGCGGAGGCTCATTTCTTCACCCTTTCGGCCGTCACCTCCGGAGTAAAGGAGGTACGCGAAGTGCTGGAGAGTTGCCGCAAACTCTCGGCCGGGCTCTTCGCCAAAGCGCGCCCCATACTCTTCATCGACGAAATTCACCGTTTCAACAAGTCGCAACAAGACTCGCTGCTCGGCGCCGTGGAACGCGGCACGGTGACACTCATCGGGGCCACTACGGAGAACCCTTCGTTCGAAGTAATACGCCCGCTCCTCTCCCGTTGCCAGGTCTACACCCTGAAACCGCTCGACACCGACGACCTCGAAACACTGTTGCAACGCGCCATCTCAACCGACAAGGTGCTCTCCGCGCGTATTATAGATATTAAGGAACGCAAGGCGCTGTTCCGCTACGCCGGCGGTGACGCACGCAAGCTTCTCAATATACTCGACCTCCTTGAGCAATCCACGCCGGAGGGTGAAACCATCGTCATTGACGACGCCACGGTGGCCTCGCGCCTGCAGGAAAACCCGGCCGCCTACGACCACGACGGCGAGATGCACTACGACATCATCTCCGCCTTCATAAAGTCAATCCGCGGCAGCGACCCCGACGGCGCAGTCTATTGGTTGGCGCGCATGGTAGAGGGTGGCGAAGACCCGCTCTTCATAGCCCGGCGCCTCATCATCTCCGCTTCCGAAGACATCGGCATGGCCAATCCCAACGCGCTCCTGCTGGCCAACGCCGCCTTTGACGCTGTGCACAAGATAGGCTGGCCCGAAGCGCGCATCACGCTGGCGCAATGTGCCGTATACCTGGCAACATCGCCCAAGAGCAATTCCTCTTATATGGCACTCAACGAGGCGCAAGAGGCCGTGCGACGCACCGGCGACCTCCCCGTGCCGCTACATCTCCGCAACGCACCGACCAAGCTGATGAAAGGACTCGGATACGGCCAGGGCTACAAGTACGCCCACGACTACGAGGGCAACTGGGTGCAGCAGCAATACCTTCCCGACGGGATAGCCTCGGAACGCTTTTATGTGCCCGGCGACAATCCCGCCGAGCGGAAAATAGCCGCCGTGATGGCATCGCGCGCCAACCCGGTGCCCGATACTCCACTTTAGGAAACCTCGGCAAAGACACCCCCGGAAACGTAAAAATAGCGGAGAGCACTCCCGCATTGCGCCTACGATTATGCGAAAAATTTGCTTATTTCGGAAAAACGCACTATCTTTGCACCCAAGAGTCAGAAAAGCATGGAAATAAAGAACGCCAAATACCTTATCAGCAACGAACGAGCCGCTGCGTGCCCCGAACACGGCGCACCCGAATATGCATTCATAGGCCGCTCAAACGTCGGCAAGTCTTCCCTCATCAACATGCTGACCCGCCGCAAAGCGCTTGCAAAAACATCCCAGACCCCAGGAAAGACCCTGCTTATCAACCACTTCTCTGTTAACGACGGTCAGTGGTACATCGTTGACCTTCCCGGCTACGGCTATGCCGCACGCGGAAAGCAGATGCGCGAAAAGATTGTGAAAATCATCGAAGACTACGTGCTTAACCGCAAGCAGTTGGCGTGCCTTTTCGTGCTCATCGACATACGCCACTCGCCTCAGAAAATCGACATGGAGTTCATCGACTGGCTCGGCGAACACGACGTACCTTTCGCTCTCGTCTTCACGAAAGCCGACAAACTCGGCCCCAACGTCTGCAAAAAAAATGTGGACTCCTACCTTAAGGAGATGCGTCTGCATTGGGACGAACTTCCACCATACTTCATTACGTCATCGGAAAAAGGGACCGGCCGTGACGAACTGCTCGACTACATCGACGCCATAAACCGCGAAATAGCGGCCGCATGTGGCGACAAAGAAGAAGCCTCCGCTTCACCCGAAACTGAAAACGCCTGACACCGCCCCCTGAATACATTTAAACCATGGAAACAACGAAACATCACGACGCCAAGACACTGATTAACGCCTCCGGGCGAGCAGCGAAAAAAATAGTGGGTGGCGACAGCCGCCTGAGCGAGATAATACGCTTCGCCATGACCGGCGGCATAGCCACGGTGTTGCAGTACGGTATCTATGTGGTCTTCGTCGAGGCCGTACACGTTCCCCCCGTTGTCTCCACGCTTATAAGCTACGGCATCAGCTTCATATTCAACTTCATACTCTCTACTTACTTCACCTTCAAGACGCGCCCGAACCGCCGCAATATGCTCGGCTTCGTGCTCTCGCACCTAATCAACATGGGCCTGCAGACCGGCTTCGTGGCCATCTTTGCCCTGATAGTACCGAAATCCATAGCTCTGCTGCCTGCTCTCGGCATCTGCATCCCCTGCAACTATCTTATGGTCCGTTACGCCTTCAAAGGCAAATTCGCCACCAGACACGCCTGAAACGCGGCAAAGGTTAACAAGCATCAAAAAATGGGATGCCAACTAAAACAAAACTACAGTTATGCCCATAATGAATCCGGCAAACTTATAAACATTCAATCTGCTAACAAGCAGAAAACTTATAAATGCCCATGTTGCGGAGGCGAGATGATTCCTCACATGGGCAAAATCAAGAAATGGCATTTCACTCACAAAGCCTGCGCCACATGCAATTTTGAAACATATTTACATAAAGTAGCAAAAGCTCGAATCAAGCAATCTTTTCTTGAATCAGATTCTTTTTATATAGAATTCAATCCTTTACATTTATGCGCTGAAGAAAAGTGTCCTATAGGTTATAGTTCAAAATGCAGCAAACGGTTGGACAAAACTTTTAATCTTAGGCAATTTTATGATTTATGTGAAGAAGAAGTTGAATATGGTGGCTTCAGACCTGATCTTCTCTTTAAATCTTCCACACATCCCAATCGTGAACCTATCTTTATTGAGATACATGTTTCACATAAATCAACCGCAGAAAAGCTCAGTTCAGAACATCGTATTATAGAAATATCCGTGCAATCGGAAGATGATATTGACAGAATTGTTACCTCACATCATATCAAAGGATATATATTCTCTTCGTCTGAAATTGACAAAAGCATGTCAAAAATCACCTTCTACAATTTCCACAAAACGTTTCTTATCAGTCCATCGAGATCTTTCTGTCAACAAAAATATATTTTTGCCATAAAAGACAACGGCTATTTTGTGGATTCACGATGTTTGTGTTTTGAACATCATTCGGATAAATTCCCTCCAAATGAATATAATATTATTGCTTCTAATGTGTCCATTAATTGGTTGTGGGCTTTCTCTGAATTTCAAAAAAAAGGATTAAACGTGAGAAATTGTTTACGATGTAAATTCTGTAAACACACATTAATGAGCGACAGAATCTGTGTCCTCTACAAAAAATTTGGCACACCAAAGTATCCCGAAATTAAACAAGCGAGGCCATGCCAATATTATAGGATAGCTACAGAAGATGAAAGCGGAACTCCGATTGAGAAACTAAGTCCTAAGTATTTGAGTTGTGAAACGATAGGCAATAATATTGAGCCATATTACGAAATTACAATGCATAAATAACAGCTATTCTAATATCCTACAACAAAAAAATGCAAATTATAGCAATGAAGAAGAAAGCGCAAAGCCATCCCCCTACCAAAGAAGCAGAGGGGTAACTATAGGGACTCTGGGTTGAACTGGCTTGTAACTCTCTTTACTTTTTGGTGAGGAGGGAGCCGAGGGCGGTGAAGAGCGTCAGGACTGTGGATTTGTCGGGGACCGGGATGCTCAGGGTGGTTTCGCCGGTTTCTGTGTCCTCTTTTACCAGTTCGTCTACCAGTTTTTTTGTGTCTTCAGGGGATTGGAGTGTGCGTGCCAATCCGCTCAGAAATGATACTCCCTGCGATACCAGTTCTTGGGCATCTCGCGGCTCTTTTGCCCAACGGCTAACACTTGCCGAGCTTGGGTCTGTTTCACCGCTACCACTTGTAGATTTTGCACGTTCCGTGCTTCTTGCTGCTTGAGGTTTTTCCGGGTTGTTGTTTTCAGTTCCGGGTTCTTGCGGTGTTTCGGAATCTTGTGGAACCGACTTAGTGTCACTATCTTGCGGGGCTTCTTCCTCATCTTCGCTTTCCTCTTCTTCTTCGCACCCGTAGTCCTCGTAATAGCCGCCGTAGTCGCTGTAATAATCATAATCATCGTAGTAGTCTTCCTCCTCTTCGGATTCCGGTTCTGCGGCGGAAGTTTCGAACTTCTGCGGTTCCTCAAGGGGAGCCTCGTCAGTTATCTCTTCGGCCACGACATCTTCGACGCCCTCGGTCAGCGTCTCAACCGTTTCCATAATCTTGTCAAGGCGGTTGGTTTCGAGGAATACCGAATCCTCGCCGTTGTCGAGCACACCCTCGAACAGCGAACTCTTGAACTTGAGGGTCGAAAGCATCTGTTCCTCTATGGTTCCGCTCGCCACAAGGTTGATTACCTGAATGTTACGTTGCTGACCGATGCGGTATATACGCCCGATGCGCTGTTCGAGCACAGCGGGGTTCCACGGCAGGTCTACGTTTATTATTATTGAGGCGACCTGGAGGTTGAGGCCGGTGCTTCCGGCATCTGTGGAGAGGAAGACGCGGCTTTCGGGATCATCGGTGAAGCGGTCCATGAGTTCCTTGCGTTTTACCGAAGGGACGCCGCCGTGCAGGTTCTCGAAGCCTATGCCCTCTTTTGTGAGTTCTGCCGCGATGAGGCGCGTCATGCGTTCCCATTGGCTGAAAACCACTATCTTCTCGTCGCCCGATTCCACCACGTTGCGCACCATGTTAACGACCTCCTCCACCTTGGTATCATAGCGCGACTCCTGGTCGAGGATGAAAGTGCTGTCGCAGACCATTCGCATTTCGGAGAGGAACAGGAGCAGGCGCTTGCGGTCGGTCTCGCTGAGGAAATGGAACCGCTGCCATTTCTGCACCAGCTGCGCCACGGATGTCTTGAACTCATTGTGCATCCCCATCTGTTTGGGCGTCATGGGGACGAATACCACCTTGTCCATGCGCGCGGGGAGCTGTATGGCGACGTCGGCCTTGCGGCGGCGTATCATCACCGGTTTCAACTTCTCCCCCACTTCATGGAGATTGCGGTAACCCACCACTTTCCCGTTGTCGGAAGTGACGACCGACTCCTCGCGGAACTTGTAAAACGGGCCGAGGCGATACTGGTCCACGAACTGCATGATGGAGTAGAGTTCCTCGATGCGGTTTTCAAGCGGGGTGCCGGAGAGCATGACGGCGTATTGCGACTCAATCTTGCGGGCAGCCTTTGAAATCTGCGTGTTCCAGTTTTTCAGTCGCTGAACCTCGTCCATGATGAGCATGTCGGTTTCGAACTTGCCGAGCTGCTTGATGTCGTTGCTCATGGCGTGGTACGAAACTATCTTGTAGAACTCAGGGGCACCGTACATCTTGGCGCGCTTCAGGTGGTTGCCCTCGATGACGAGAACCGACGAGCCGGTAAACCTTTCGATTTCCCTTTTCCACTGGTATTTCAGTGATGTGGGACACACTATGAGCACACCGCCCACAAATCCTTTGTCCTTCAATAACTCGGCTGTACCGAGTGCCTGTACGGTTTTACCGAGACCCATCTCGTCGGCGATAATAACACGCCCGGCCCGGAACGCCGCGCGGATCCCTTCGCGTTGGTAAGGATAAAGTTCCGTTTTCAAGACGGAACTCAGTGCCTTGTCGTCTATGTCTGCCAGCATCTTTTCGCGGGTTACGCGGTCGAGGCGCTCGCAGATGTACTGCATGGCGTCGGAATACCAGCGGAACGACGAGTTTATGCGCGCGGCCTCCGAAAGGAACTTGAAGATGTCACTTAAGCTCTCCTCCCGCAACACGCCCTCTTCTGTGAAATATGGCTTCGCCAATTCACGGAGTTCCTCCTCGTGTCTGGTGCCGATGCGGAGCCTGAGGCTACGTCCACCGCGATAAGACATATAAACCGAGCTGTATTCGGGGCGTTCCTGCGGAACCCTCACACGATGGTTTTTGCACCACAGGTGCACGGCCTCTATATGCTTGCAGGTGCCGAGGTCGTTTGTGCGGAAATCCATGCACGAGCAGTAGTTCCACTCGCTACCCTCGCCGCGGTACACTACCTTATAAGTACTCTTAGTCTGCGGGTTGGTCACGCGGAAGCTCCCTTGCGAGAGGGTCTCCCCGGAGGTGCAGGCATCTTCGCTGTCCGTATCTTCGCCCCATGGCTCTATGGCGAAAAATTCACGTTCGGCGGCCTGGCGGCGAAGCGCCGTCTGCCACTCTTCGAGCGTCATCTTCTCGGGCTTGTAGGCGAAAGGCACTTTCTGTTTTTTCTCGGATTTGGCCTGTTTCTTACTCCCTTTTATCTTCTTATTGGAATCGGAGGTTTTCTTCATCGCTTTTTCGGGTTAACGCCAATAGACTTTGCCCACGCTCTTGAAGTCGCCGGCATTGGTTATGTAAATTGTAAACTCGCGTCCGCAGGCCACTTCCTTCACGCCGCCTTCAACCCGCGTGGGAGTGCGGGCGGTCTGTTTCGAACCGTTGCCTATCTGCCCTTCTTCGTTCATGCCCCAGCCGTAGAGCGAGCTATCTTCTTTGAGCACAAGGCCATGGTATTCGCCGGCCGCAACGGCGGCATACGAACCGCGCTGCGCCTGCACCTCTTCGGGAATCACTAATGCACAAAATAGTGCAAATATGATGATGGGAAGTCTGGTAGTCATGTTCGGGCGTCTTAGAAGTTATTGGTTACAGGGTGATCGCTATTCCCTATCTTCGAGTCCTTTTTCTGTTCCTGATTGTGATTTTGGGGTTTCGGTTCCTTCTTTTGGGGTTCCGTTTTAGTTGTAACGGTAGGTTTTACCTGAGGTTGGGCCTTCGGTTCATCCTTCTTCTTCACCGTCGGGGCGGGAGCGGCCGGAGTTTCGGTTTGCGTCTGCTGCCCTCCGGCAGCGGGTTCGGACTGAGGCTCTTCCACAGTAGGTTCATCCGCAACTTCCTGGACAGAAACGGTTTTAGAGGCAGATTCCACAGCCACACCTTCATCGATATTCTCCTCGTCGCTACCAATGGCAGACAAGGCAATGACCGCTCCAACTACAAGCGCCGCGGCGATGATAACATATACTATCCACGATGGCCTTTTCCTCTCCTCTATCACGGGAGCAGAAGGAACGACAGGAGGAGCAACGGGAGCGACCGGCGGTTGCGGCGGAATCGCAGCCTCCGGCTTCCTCACCTCGGCTTTCTCCTCCTTCCGTGGCTTGCGGTCCGGGTTGATAATAACCGTTTCCTCGCTCTCCACGACCGGAGGGATGACCTCAACCGTTTCGATGGCCGCGTCAGATTCGCCGTCGATGTCAAGTTCCTCGATGGATTTCGGGCGCGTATGAATGTCGAGAGTCATGCGTTCTATGAGGCTCCGCATCTGAGGCGATACGGTATCCGGGAGGTCGGCGGCCAATTCGCCGTCGCGAAGCATCAGCGACGATTTCGGCTGACGCCCCGTGAGGCAAAACCACAGCGTAGCGCCCAGAGCGTAGATGTCAGACTCAGGCGAGAACGACGAAATGCCGGAATACTGCTCGCGCGGCGAGTACCCTTCGCTCACCCCGAGCGTCTTGACGGTGGTGGTGGGACGTCCCGCCTGGTCGTAATGTTTGGAAAGTCCGAAGTCGATGAGCACGGGACGCAATTCGCCGTTCTCCTCACGCCCAAGCATTATGTTTCCAGGCTTTATGTCGAGATGGCAGATGTGCGATTTGTGGAGAAGGCTCATGGCATCGAGGATAGGCCACATCAGGCGCCTCGTCTCCTCTTCGCTGAGTGCGCCGCGCCGCTCCACATACTCGCGCAGGCTCTCGCCGTCGACAAACTCCATGACGTAATACGCGGTATTGTTGGCCTCGAAAACCTCGTCGAAGCCCACGATGTTATGGTGCGTGAATCCTATCTTTTTCAACCGCGAGGCCTCGGATATGAAGTCGCGGCGTGCATTCTCCACGCGCTCGCGCGCCGGGTTGGAGTAATTAATGCGCGAGTCGGCGAGGCGTTCGCAGTCGCTGGCGGGGAAAAATTCCTTGATGCAGAAATTGGCCGTCATGCGGATAGTGCCAACCGTCACGGGAGCCTTCACCTTATAAGTGATACCGAAACCTCCGGCACCCAACTTTTTGATAATGGTATATTTACGCGAATTGCCCGATAGCTCGAAGCCATTGGGGAGTTCGTTTTCGATGCGTGGCATAACAGAAAAAAATTATGATTAGGGTAATAAAAGCAACAAAGCCTTACATCCCTTTTGCAAAGTTACACACTTTTCTTTAAAATGGCAAACTTCCGGATGAGAAAAACAACCGGAAGTCTGCTATTTGCCGTTAATGTAGCGTGTCAGTGCCGTTCCTTGCGGCTGGCATCGATACGCAACAGTATGAATATCAGTATGGTAAAGCCCCACAAGGCGGAGCCGCCGTAGCTCAGAAACGGCAACGGTATGCCTATGACCGGGCATAACCCTATAACCATTCCTACATTCACCGCCAAGTGGAATATCAGGAACGAGACCACACAGTAGGCATAAACCCTCCCAAAGGGGGTATGTTGTCGCTCCGCTATGTGGATGAGCCTCAGTATCAGCGACAGAAAGAGCACGAGTACGGTGACGGTGCCGATGAACCCCTCCTCCTCACCGATGGTGCAGAAGATGAAGTCAGTGTGCTGTTCAGGCACATATTTGAGCTTGGTTTGAGTACCGTTGAGGAACCCTTTGCCGGTGACGCCGCCCGAGCCAATGGCTATCTTCGACTGGTTGACGTTGTAGCCCGACTTCCTGACGTCATCCTCGATGCCTACGGCCACCTTGATACGCACCTGCTGGTGCGGCTGCAGCACGCTGCCGAAGACGTAGCCGACCGAGAAGAGGAACGACACCGATACGAGCATGAATCCGAGTGTGATGGCGTATTTCTGCATACGGTGGCGCATCATGGCCAAAGCCACGTAAACGGCCGTACCGCCGAGCATTATCAGGAAGAAGGCCACGCCGGGAACGTTCACCCCGCAAAGTGCCAGTATGGTGACCACTGCGCCTCCGCCCAGGAAGGCGAAGAGAACGTTGCGCGCCACAAAACGGTCGCGGCAGTAGAACCACAGCATACCTATGAAGATGGCTATTATGATGATAAAGACGGTGAACTGCCCCACCGGCATTCCCAACAGCAATGGCGTGGCATACTTCACCGCCACCACGAAATAGGTGACGGCACACACCACCGCAAAGAGTATCATGCCGCTCATTCCCTCGCGGTAAAGCACGAAGACAAGAGAGAAATAAACCAGCGCCGAACCCGTCTCCTTCTGCAACAGAATCAGAATGATGGGCACGAAGATGATGATGAGGGCGCGGAAGTAGTTGCTCGGTTTCTGATTGAGCCGGAAGTTATAGGAGTCGAACAGTTTGGCAAGCGCAAGTGCCGTCGCGAACTTACCGAACTCGGCGGGCTGCAGGTTCACCGGTCCGAAGGAGAGCCAGGAGCGCGACCCCTTGATGTCGGGCGCGATGAAGATGGTCAGTATCAGCACAAGAATCACCACTCCGTAAATAGGGTAGGCGTAAGCCTCGTAGAGCCGGTAGTCAAGCAGCATTATGGCGCAGCCGATTACCAGCGAGAGGCCTATCCACACGAACTGCTTGCCGGAGAACTCCGAAAAGTCGAAGAGCGACGCATTGTCAAAGTCGTAGCTCGCAGCGTAGATGCTGACGGCGCCTATCACCACCAGCAACAGGTAGAGCACGATTGTCATCCAGTCTATGGACCGGAACATAGAGGTGTTGGCTTCAGTGTTTCTTAACTCCACTGTTCTGAATTGTATTAGAGTGCAGCATAGATTCCTCCATAGCTTTATGGGCCGGTGAAATCTCGCCTTTGAGATACTTTTCCATTATAAGGGCACCGATGGGGACACCGAAAGCGGCGCCAAAACCGGCGTTCTCCACATACACGGCGACAGCGATTTTCGGTTTGTCGAAGGGAGCGAAGCCCATGAATGCCGAGTGGTCGCGGCCGTGGGGGTTCTGGGCGGTACCGGTCTTGCCTGCCACCTCTATGTCGCCGAGGTTGGCCTTGCGGCAGGTACCGCCGAGTACTGCCATGCGCATTCCGCGCGCCACCATGTCGTAGTATTCGCGGCGGATGTGCATCTGCCGGCGGGTACGGTAATTCTTGTCGATGACGGTGTCCTGCACCTCCTTCACCACGTGTGGCGTGATGAACCATCCGCGGTTGGCTATCGTGGCGCATAGATTGGCTATCTGTATCGGAGTGGCGAGAACCTCGCCCTGGCCTATGCTCACCGAAATCACGGAGTTGGCCGACCAGTCACCCTTCAGCATCTTGTTGTAATAATCACTGTTGGGAAGGAAACCGCGTGCCTCGCCGGGCAGGTCGATGCCCAGGCGGTAGCCGTAACCCATCTCCACAAGATATTTTTTCCATTTCTCGAACTGCGCCGCCGGTGTGGTACCGGCTTTGTCAATCATGTTCTTGAAGCCCCAGCAGAAATAGGCATTACAGGAGGTTTCGAGCGCCGGAAGCAGAGCGATGGGAGAACCATGGCCGTGGCATCCCACGCGCAGTCCGTTCACATAGCCGCGGTGGCAGGGATACTGGGTTCCTTCGGTCACCACCCCTTCCTGCAGGAAGATAAGTCCCTGCGTCGGCTTGAAGGTGGAGCCGGGGGGATATGCACCCTGTATTGCGCGGTCGTAGAGCGGCTTGTAGGGGGTCTTCACCAGCTCGGCGTAGTGGTTGCCGCGCTCTCGTCCCACGAGTTCCGAAGGATTATAGCCCGGTGAGGAGACAAGGCAGAGTATCTCGCCCGTCTCCGGCTCTATGGCCACGATGGCGCCTATCTTGCCGGCCATGAGGCGCTCGCCGTACTCCTGCAGTTCTATGTCGAGCGAGAGTTTGAGGTTGCGCCCCGAACCGGGCTGCACGTCGTGGATGCCATCTTCATATTTGCCCTTTATGCGGCCGAGGGCATCCTTCATGAGCACCTCCATACCTTTGGTGCCGCGCAGTGCCTGCTCGTAGGAGCGTTCCACGCCGAGGTCGCCGGTGTAGTCGCCGCGGCGGTAATAGCGGTCGCGGTCCACGTCTTCAGCCGACACCTCCCGAATGTTGCCCAGCACATTGGCGCCGCACTCGTAGTTGTACTGGCGCACGGTGCGTTTCTGGATGAAGAAGCCGGGGAACTTGTGCAGTTTCTCCTGCAGGCGCCCGTAATCCTCCTGCGATAGTTGCGAAATCAGTTTCTGCGGCGTGTAGGCCGAGTATCCCGGGTTGCGGCGCGGGTTCTTCATGTCGTCCCACTTCTGCTTGAGTTCGGCGGGGGTGATATTGAGCACGCGGCAGAGCGCCAGGGTGTCGAAGTTGCCGACATCGCGGGGGATAAGCATGACGTCGTAGGCCGGCTGGTTGAAAACCACCAGCTTGTCGTTGCGGTCATAGATAAGGCCGCGTGCCGGGTATATGATACGTTCGAGCAGGGCATTGCTCTCCGCGTTGGCCTTATACTTGGTGTCGAGCACCTGCAGGCTGAACAGGCGCACGATGTAGATAAGGACTATGAGACAGAGGAATCCCCCGATTACGTATTTTCTTTTTTCTAACTTATAATCTTTTCTCACGTTTCGAAAAAGCCAGACTGTCAATGGCAAGCAGCAACGCAGTGGTAAGCACGCAACTTGCCGAAGCTTTCAGTATTATTTCTTTAACGTCGGAAAACGAAAAATATTCTATCGAGAAAATCAAAACGCAATAAATTGCCACCATTACTAAAAGATAGCGGAAATAAGCGCCGAATCCCATCGAGGCGATGCCGGGTGTGAAAGTCACCGAAAAATCGTCCTTCTGCACGAAACTGAAAAAAACCTTCTTCTTGCAGACAGCCAGCACCGTGCAGGCCAGTGCGTTCATTCCCGCCGTGTCGCTGAAGATATCAACTCCAAGTCCCAGGAGGAACGAGAGGGTGAGCAGCAGGTTGGTGGACATGCTGACGGGCTGGCGCACTATGAAATAGATGAATATAAAGGGGACCGCCACTCCGAAGAGCGCTATATGGTTGCAGACCAGCACCTGCAGCAGTAGCAGGGCTATGAAGAGCAACGCGGAGGTGAGTATTGTCCTGTTCATTTCAAGTCGTAGTTAGCCAGCGTGTCGAGTTCGGCGGCGTAAACGTCGCGGATGATGCTTACGGAGCGGAGGTTGCCAAGGTCGGATGCCAGACGCACCTTCAGCGTGAAATAATTGTCGTCGTCGCCGCGAACCTGCGCCATCACTATCCCCACGGGTATTCCCCCGGGGAAGGAGGTGGAGAAGCCGGAGGTGACAATGGAGTCGCCCAGGTGGCAACGCACGTGACGCGGTATCTCTTCCACGTATGCCACATGCGGGTCGTTCCCTTTCCATACCAGAGTGCCCACAAAGTCAGTGCCTTTCAGCTTTACTGAGAACTTCTGGGCGTCATTTAACACCGAGATAATGCGCGCAGTGTGAGGTCCGACCACATTCACCACACCCACGAGGCCGTTGTGGTCAACCACTCCCATGCCGGGGCGAACGCCGTCGGCCATCCCTTTTTCGACGGTGATGTAATTGCGTTTATGATGTGTACTGCTCGTTATTACCGGCGCCATGATGTAGTCGAAGCGGTAGGACTTCATGTCGGCATTGGTTCCCAGCGAATCGGCAAGCACCGTGCGGTAGGCGGCTATCTGGCGACGTGAGTTCAGCACTTCGGCTTCGAGGCGGGCGACACGCTGTTCCAGCGAGGCGTTTCGGCTTTTCAGAGCAAAATATCCCGTCACCTCCCCTACGCCGCTGTTGAGCGTCGAACTAACGGAGTTGGCCGACGTAAGGTAGATGCTTTGGCGGTAGAGCGAATTGCTGAATATCAGCACACAACTCAGCAACACATAGAACAGGAATACGAACCATGTGCTGTATCGCAGTATGAAGTTAAGTAGGTTTCGCACTTTCTTATCATCAACGCGGGTATGCGCCCCGGGTCAGCACCCGGGACGCCGTCCGCACTGTTTAATTGGGCTATAAGTTCCTTTCGGGCGTGCTGTTGATTAGCGGATAAGGAAGTTGAAGCTACCGATGTTCTTCAGCGCCACGCCAGTACCGAGAGCCACAGCGTGCAGGGGATCGTCGGCTATTTTGAACTGAATGCCAATCTTGTCGGTGAAGCGCTTGGAAAGGCCGCGGAGCAGGGCGCCGCCGCCGGCCAGGTAGATGCCGTTGCGCACGATGTCGGCATACAGTTCCGGAGGTGTCTGCGCCAGAGCTTCGAGCACGGCGTCTTCCATCTTTGAGATGGTGTTCTCGATGCAGCGTGAAATCTCGTCGTAGGTGACGGCCACCTGCATCGGCAGCGCGCTCATGCGGTTCGGGCCGGTAACGATGAAGGGTTCTGGTTCGTCGTCGAGTTTCGTCAGCGCCGACCCTACGTTAATTTTTATCTGTTCGGCCATCGTGGTGCCCACTTTAAGGTTGTGCTCGCGGAGCATATACTCCTTGATGTCTTCTGTAAGGGCGTTGCCTGCCACTCGGATGCTCTTGTTGCTGACGATGCCGCCGAGCGAGATTACGGCTATTTCGGTGGAACCGCCGCCTATGTCTACGATCATGTTGCCTTCGGGCGCCACGACGTCGAGGCCGATGCCGAGCGCGGCCGCCATGGGTTCATATATCATGTAGACGTCACGTCCGCCGGCGTGCTCCGAGGAGTCGCGCACGGCACGGATTTCCACTTCCGTAGAGCCGGAGGGGATGCAGACCACCATGCGGAGCGACGGGGTGAATTTCCAACGTTTGGAACCCACCATCTTCACCATACCGCGTATCATGGCCTCGGCGGCCTGGAAGTCGGCGATGACGCCGTCGCGCAGCGGGCGGACGGTGCGCAGACCGGGCGGTTCCTTGCCTTCCATCATGTGCGCTTCCGTGCCTACGGCGCGAAGGCGGTCTGTCTTATTTTCGATTGCCACGACCGACGGCTCGTCTACCACAATCTTGTCGTTGTGGATGATGATGGAGTTGGCCGTTCCGAGGTCCATCGCTATCTCCTGCGTAAAGGAGAAGAGGCGCGAGAACCATGATTTTTTATTACTCGGATTTTTTGCCATTTTTTGCGTGTGTTGTATTTAGAGGAGTAAGAAGTGTATTTGTGTTGAGGAGATTAGGAGTTCCAAATCAGTGGCGGAAGTGGCGGAAGCCGGTGATGGCCATGGCCATGTCGTGCGCGTCGCAGAACTCTATGGAATCGTTGTCGCGGATGGAGCCTCCCGGATGTGCCACGGCGGTGATTCCGGCTTCGTGGGCTATCTCCACACAGTCGGAGAAGGGGAAGAAAGCGTCCGACGCCATTACTGCGCCATTGAGGTCGAAGTCGAAGGAACGGGCCTTCTCTATGGCCTGTTTCAGCGAGTCCACGCGCGAGGTCTGCCCTACTCCGGAGGCCAGCAGGCGCCCGTCCTTGGCCAGCACTATGGCGTTGCTCTTGCTGTGTTTCACCACCTTGAGGGCGAAGACCATGTCGGCGAGTTCGCGGTCGGTGGCCTGGCGCTTGCAGGCCATGCGCAGGTCGGCCACTGTCTCGGTCTGCAGGTCGGTCTCCTGGCAGAGCACGCCGTTGACGGCCGAGCGGTAGCGGCGCGCGGTCTCCACCGGTTTCTTCTGGATGAGGATGATGCGATTCTTCTTCTTTTCGAGGATAGCGAGCGCCTCGGCGCTGTATTCGGGGGCTATGATTACCTCAAAGAAGATGTTGTTAATCTCCTCGGCGGTCTCGCGATCCACAGGGCGGTTGGCGATGAGCACACCGCCGAAGGCCGAAACGGGGTCGCACGCCAGGGCCGTTTTCCACGCTTGCAGAATATTGTCTGCGGTCGCTATGCCGCAGGCGTTGTTGTGCTTGAGGATGGCGAACGTCGGCTCTGTAAAGTCGGCCATAAGTTGGGTGGCGGCGTCGATGTCCAGCAGGTTGTTATAGGAGATTTCCTTGCCGTGGAGCTGGGTGAAGAGTTCGTCGAAGGGGCCGAAGAAGCGGGCCTTCTGGTGCGGGTTCTCGCCGTAGCGAAGCGTCTTCTCGCCGTCGAGCGAGAGGCGGAGGGCCGACTCCTTGGAGCGGTCGAACCAGTTGAAGATGGCGCTGTCGTAGGCCGACGAAACACCGAAGGCCATGCGTGCGAAGTCGCGGCGCTGCTCCAGCGTTGTCTCGGCGCCGTATTCCTCCAGCAGACGCGTCAGCGGCGCGTACTGAGCCTTGGAGGCCACTATCACCACGTCGTTGAAGTTCTTGGCGGCGCCGCGTATCAGCGAAATGCCGCCTATGTCTATTTTCTCGATGATGTCGGCCTCCGACGCACCGGATGCCACCGTTTCTTCAAACGGATAGAGGTCCACTATCACCAGGTCGATTTCCGGGATTTTGTATTGCTCGGTCTGTCGGCGGTCCCCTTCCAGTCCGCGGCGGCAAAGGATACCCCCGAAGATGGCGGGATGCAATGTCTTAACACGTCCTCCCAAGATGGAGGGATAGCCGGTAAGCGACTCTACTGTGTCACATTCATAGCCCAGGGAGGTAATGAAATCATGGGTTCCTCCGGTAGAAATAAAACGCACACCATTGTCATGGAGGAGTTTAAGTATGGTTTCCAGTCCGTCTTTATGGTAGACGGAAATCAAAGCTGACTTAATTCTTTTTGTTGACTCCATAATATTGAAGTAAATGTTACCTGTTAACGGAAAAAGTAAGCCGATGAACCACAACCGATTACAGAACGGTGGAAATCTCTTCATCCAATCCTTCGCAATGCATGAATACAACGGGAAGAGAGACCCGTCAGGCCAATGCGATTCATCACATAACTCAATTAGATTGCAAAGTTAGTGTTTTTTGACGAAAAGTTAAAATGAAATTTCCGTTATGTTAATAAATTTACCCCTTCGAGGAAAAGTTTTTTACCATTTTTGCCAAACATGGCCCCTTTCCTTATTATTTTTAACATTACGACGGAGGGTAATTGAGCCAAGTTGACCCACCGCATCAATCGGGACACAGAAAAGAAACCATTGTGATTAAAAAGGAGCGGAAACCGGACGTCCGCTCCTTTTGTCATTTTTTGTTTTTCAGCGGCGCGTTTTTGTGCGCCGGCGGTTCGTGGCCGGTTTCTGGCGCGTGGTTTTCTTTTGCGTGGTCACTTCACGGGCGCCTTCGGTGCGCTTCTCCTCTACCGTCTCGGTTTCCGTGTCGGTTTCGGTGTCGATGCGCTTGTAGCGTGCCGGGAATCCGAAGACAGTCACACGCAATATGTCCTTCCCTTTCTTGAGGTGAGTGAATTGCGGATTGAAAAGCGTCGCGCAGTTATACTTCATCAGGCATTCTACCAACGCCAACTGCTGAGCTTCTTCGAGTGTGATTTTTGAAAGTTTCAACTTTCCTTCCGGCGTGGAGATGTCTATCGTGTAAGTGACCCCTTCGGGGTCGAGGTCCATAGTCAGTTCGTTGTAGCTCACGATTTCGGGAGCGACGGTAGCGTGGCTATTCTCTTCGCGAGAGCCGGTGCGTGTAACGCTGCAAGAGGTCAATGCCAGCAACGCCGACACTGCGGCGGTACAAATCAGGATACCTTTCTTCATGGCTTAGAAATTAAAAGTCATGCCAACGCCCAGCGTGCGCGTCTTGAACCGGTCGCCGATATAATCCACGCCCATCGATAATGATTTGCCATCCGCGGCAAAGACTTCCTGACGGAACAAGGGGGCACACGCCAACTCGTCGATTTGCTTCTGCTTGTGCTTGGCAATGAAGTAGAAGGTCGGCATTGCAACTGCACCTAAAGTTGTTGCCGCAATTCCTGGCACTAAAGTTCCTGAACATCCATCCTTATCGAGAATTATCATAACAATTCCACCTACGATTAATGCTCCACCTCCAATAAATCCTATTAATCTCAACTTTTTTGGTACATTACTGCCAGCAGATTGTGTATTATACATATTCAACAACTCAATGTCTTTGCCATCCCCTGTTATTGAGCCGGGAGTCATACCGTCTTGGGAGAAGACATCGGACTGGCCGTTTTCGTAGTTGATACGCATGAGGTCGGCCACTTTGATGGTGTAGAGCGGGCCGTCGGGGTTGTCGACCTTGCGGTATTTCACCTCCGTTTCCGTCACCTCCTCTACCCTTCCGAGCAACGAGGAGCCGTCCTTTTTCACAAGGACATCCTGCGCCAACGCCGACAGGCAACATACCGCCAGCGCAAGCATCACAAAAAACCTTTTGGAAATCATGATATAAATTAGTCCGGCCAAGTGACCCCTTCGTGGCCGATAAGAAAGTCAGTGATTACACATAGAAAACGTGGAGTCAGAACTTAATTGCCCGTCCACAATGTAAAAGCCTTCGCATGCTCATCAAGTCAAGACGGGCAACGAAGAAGACTCCACGTAGGCGCATATATAATACCCATAGCCACAACACTTTCTCCAAAGGAGCAAGTGAAGCAGCCGTAAGCATACAATGCTACGATGAAGCGTTTTTCGTTGCTATGTTTCTGACCTGATGATAGAGTTTGCGAAGTTCTTACATTGTCAAAACCAAAGCGATTAGTAACGCATCTATTAAAAAGCGTTCGCGGAGCAGGCACCTCTGTGCGCAACTTTAGTCGCGAACGCCACAAAGTTAGCAATAATTTTTCATTCCACAATCATTTTCCGCAAAAATATTTTTGCGCTTGCCTGACAAACGAATATTGATGGTAGGACTCCCGGCCTACCGTAAATCGAAAGCGACTCGGTTTTCGCAGATCTGGCGGCCTACGCTCCATATTATTTTGCGCATCAGTTATGCGCAAGGAAGGGTGAGCTGCTGCCCTAAAAGAAATAACTCCCATAAAGGACCGGGCACCTCCTAAATGCAAGAAACCGGCAGGCGCGGGCCTACCGGTTTCTTTATCTGGTTTTATTAAAGGTTTTTCGAGAGGTCGGAACCTCTTTCTATGCCGTGTCTTCTTTTATTTGAGGGAAGTTTTGGCGTAGTCGAGCTGTTCCTGGAGATAGTCGAGTGCGGAAGCGTCGCCGTTGGGAGCTATCTTCTTGGCTTCGTCAACAATCTGCTGGGCGAAGTTGAAGTAGTTGTTGCGGATATTCTCGCGTTCCTGCTGTACATTGGCGTTGCGTGCGTCGAGGTTGTTCCATTTGGTAATACCTGCGTGATAGATATTCTTTGCGGCATTCACCATTGTCTCGTAACCGGGGTTGTTCTCCACAGCCTTGCGGTAGTCGGCAACTGCGGCGTCGGTGTTTTCGAGGCGGTCGTTTACATATCCGCGCAGACCGTAGATGAAGCCGGAGTTGGGATATTGCTGGAGCAGTTTGGTGAGCTCGTCGATGGCCTGTTTCTCCTTACCCTGCTCCACAAGAACGTTAGCCATGTTGGAGATGAAGATGGGCTGTTCGAGGCCGAAACGGCCGAAGCCGTCTTTCGAGAGTTCGAAGATAGCGTTCTGGGCCTTTGCAGTGATTGTGGAGTCTTCGCGCATGAGGTTCTGCCAGGAAGCGAGTTCGCGGATGTAGCAGTCGGGGTCCTGGAAACCGGCGTGGCGAGCTTTCACGAAAGCATCGATGGCTTTGGGGAGGTTGTTACCTGCCCAGCCCGAAAGACCGGCATAGTAATAAGAGGTGGCGGCTATGGAGTCGGGGATGTTGACCTGACCTTTCATCATGGGGTTGGTGACGATGTCGCCGAAGTCCATGAATGCCTGATAAGCCTCGGGGTAGTATTTCTTGTTGTCGTAATAGCTGCCGCCGGCCTGATAGTAATTCTCGACGTAGTTTTTCATACGTTTCACGGCTTCGCCGGCTGCTTTGCCTTTGGGATCATTGGCCTGGAACTCGATTACCTTCATCAGGTTGGGATAAGCGGTAAGGAGGAAACCGTCCATGGCCATTTTCTCTTCGGGAGTGGCTTTGCTGATGTCAAGGCCGAGTTTCTTGCGGGCGGCATCGTATGCCTTGAACTCCACGTCGGCAGCCACTACGTAGGTCTGCGGGTCAGAGGCGGTGGAGGGGTCCTGCATGGCGGCGTTGATGGCTGAACGGGCCTCTGAAATTTTTTCGGTCTTGCCGGCGAGTTTCTTGGCGGCGGCGACCTGGGCTTTTTGAGCGTTGGCGGCTGTGAGCGACGCTACACAGAGAGCCATAATGAAAAGCTTCTTCATATCGGTTAAGTTTAATTTATTTCTATCCTTTTAAATGCGGAAACGGCGAGTCGAGTTCAGGAAAGTTCCATATCTATTTCGTCGATGTCCGGCATTTCGACGTCCTTGACCTCGGGGAGCTGTACGTTTTCGTCGGCCGTATCTTCGGCCGTTTCGGTCACATCTTCCTCTTCGGGTTCGGAATCTACCTTGCAAACGGAGGCGATGCTGTCGTTGCGCTTGGTGAGGTCGATGAGGCGGACGCCCTGCGTGGCGCGGCCCATGACGCGGACTCCTTCGACCGGAAGACGCAGTGTGATACCGCTCTTGTTGATGATCATCAGGTCGTTTTCGTTATTGACATTTTTAATGGCGACAAGTTTACCCGTCTTGTCGGTAATTTCCATGGTTTTTACACCTTTTGCGCCACGGTTGGTCATCCGGTAGTCGTCGAGGGATGAGCGTTTGCCGTATCCTTTCTCGGAAACCACCATCACGGTTTCCTCGGCGGTGCCGCTCATGGTAATCATACCTACTACTTCATCCTGGCCGTCTTCGTCGAGGGTCATGCCCTTGACGCCGGTGGAGACGCGGCCCATTTCGCGCACCTTGTCTTCGGGGAACCGGATGGCGCGTCCGTTGCGGTTGGCCATGATAATCTGCGAGGAGCCGTCGGTGAGGCGCACTTCCAGCAGGTCGTCGCCTTCGCGTATGATGATGGCGTTGACACCCTTCGCGCGCGGACGGGAGTAGGCCGCCAACGAGGTTTTCTTTATGACGCCCTGTCTTGTGGCGAAGACGAGGTTGTGGGTGTTCACATACTCTTCATCGTCGAGATGCGGGATGCGTATGTAAGCGTTCACGGCATCGTCGCTGTCGATGTTGAGCAAATTCTGTATGGCGCGTCCCTTGGAGTTCTTGGTGCCCTCGGGTATTTCGTAGACCTTGAGCCAGTAGCAACGTCCCTTGCGGGTGAAGAAGAGCATATAGTTGTGGTTCGAAGCCGGGTAGATGTGCTCTATGAAGTCGGAGTCGCGGGTAGTGCTACCCTTGGAGCCGAGGCCGCCGCGGTGCTGCGCGCGGAAGTCGCTCAGCGGCGTGCGCTTGATGTAGCCGAGGTGGGAGATGGTGATAATCATCTCGTCATCGGGATAGAAATCTTCGGCATTGAAGTCGCCGGAGAACTGGTTGATGCGCGTGCGGCGTTCGTCTCCGAACTTGTCGCGGATTTCAATCAGTTCGTCTTTCATCACCTTGCGGCATACAGAGTCGTCTTTTAGAATCGAGTTGAGGAACTCTATTTGCTTCATTAGCTCGTCGTATTCGGCGCGGAGTTTGTCCATTTCCAGGCCGGTGAGCTGGCGGAGGCGCATCTCCACGATGGCCCGCGTCTGGGCTTCGTCGAGGCCGAAGCGTTCGCCGAGGCGCTGGCGGGCTATGTCGGCGGTCTGCGACGAGCGGATGATGGCTATCACCTCATCGATATTGTCGACGGCTATCATCAGGCCTTTGAGGATATGCGCCCTCTCTTCTGCCTTTTTCAGTTCGTAGCGGGTGCGGCGTATCACCACTTCGTGGCGGTGTTCCACAAAAGCCATGAGAAGTTCCTTGAGATTAAGGGTCTTCGGACGGCCGTTTACCAGCGCCACATTATTGACCGAGAAGGAGGTCTGGAGCTGCGACATCTTGTAGAGCTTGTTGAGGATTACGCGTGCGTTGGCGTCCTGCTTGATGTCGATGGCGATGTGCATCTGTCCGCGGGCTGAAGTATCGGTAATGTCGGCGATGCCCTCTATCTTCTTCTCTTCCACGAGGTCGGCGATGCTGCGCACCAGGTCGTTCTTTACCACTCCGTATGGAATCTCGGAGATGACGATGACATCGTGGTTGGCTTCTGTTTCGATTTCTGCTTTGGCGCGCACTATGATGCGGCCGCGGCCGGTCATGAAGGCGTCACGCACACCCTGCAGGCCGAAAATCTCACCGCCGGTGGGAAAATCCGGTGCCTTTACATACTCCATGAGCTGCTCCACTTCGAGATCCGGGTTATCGATGAGTGCAACCGAGGCGTCGAGACATTCCGTAAGGTTGTGGGGAGGCATGTTGGTGGCCATACCCACGGCGATACCCGAGGCGCCGTTGACCAGCAGGTTGGGGATTCGCGTCGGGAGCACAGAGGGTTCGGAGAGTGTGTTGTCGAAGTTGGGCACGAAGTCGACAGTATCCTTATCGAGGTCACGGAGCATCTCCTCACCCATTTTGGAGAGCTTGACCTCGGTATAACGCATGGCGGCCGGGGAGTCGCCGTCGATAGAACCGAAGTTTCCCTGTCCGAAGACGAGGGGGTAACGCAGGGACCAGTCCTGGGCCATGCGTACCATGGTTAAATATATGGAAGAGTCGCCGTGCGGGTGGTACTTACCCATGACGTCGCCCACGATACGGGCCGACTTTTTGGTGTCGCCGGAAAAATAGTTTCCGAGCTCGCCCATACCGAAGAGCACGCGGCGATGCACGGGTTTGAAGCCGTCACGCACGTCGGGCAGTGCACGGGACACGATTACAGACATCGAATAGTCTATGTAAGCGCTTTTCATTTCCGACTCAATATTGACCGGAATAATCTTATCCTCTGCTTGCATTTTCTCTTGTTTAGTCTAAATTTTGCAGCAAAACGGAAAATCGGAAACCGATAACCGCTCCGCTCTCAAGCTACAAAGTTACGAAAAATATTTGATAGTGGAAAATTATTTGTTAATTTCGCCGCAAACTTTTGTAAAGAGATGAAAACAGCACTTATCACAGGGGCCACCAGCGGCATAGGCCGCGCCTGCGCTCTGCGCCTGGCCCGCGCCGGTTACCGTATCATCGCGACCGGCCGAAACAGCGAAAAACTCGACAACGTAATGCAGCAGCTTGCCGACCTCGGCACCGAGGCACGGGCACTCGTCTTCGACGTCCGCGACCGCGAAGCCGCACGTCAGGCTCTCGAATCCCTTCCCGGAGAGTGGCGCGAAATCGACGTCCTGGTCAACAACGCCGGCCTCGCACTCGGTCTCGAACCTGAGTACGAAGGTCTTTGGGAAGACTGGGAGACAATGATCGACACCAACATCAAGGGACTGCTCGTCATGACGCGCCTCGTGGTGCCGGAGATGGTTAAGCGCGGTCGCGGCCATGTGGTGAACATCGGCTCGGTGGCAGGCGATGCTGCTTACGCCGGAGGCAACGTCTATTGCGCCACAAAAGCCGCTGTCAAGACCCTGACCGACGGACTGCGCATAGACGTGGCCGGAACGGCGGTGCGCGTCACCAACGTGAAGCCCGGACTGGTGGAGACCAACTTCTCTAACGTGCGTTTCCACGGCGACGATGCACGCGCCGACAATGTGTACAAAGGAATCAAGCCGCTGACCGGCGATGACATAGCCGATGTAGTAGCATACGCCGTGGAAGCGCCGGAGCATGTGCAGATAGCCGAAGTGCTCGTACTGGCCACACACCAGGCCTCCGGCAGCGTAATAGTGCGCAAGTAACTTCCTACCTTTCCTCCGGAAACATCTTTACCTCATTAACAGTATCCGCCCGGTTACATCCCCCGGGCGGATACTGATTGTTAAAAAATACTATAAAATGAGGGCTTTAAATAATTGTTGGCAAAAATTGGCACGTATATTGCAATAACGTCAGCCATATATTTGTTAATGTATAAAATCCTTGTCACCGAGAGGTATATTCCGGCGGCGGGGTACAAGTACAAGCTAATGAGAAACGACTTTTCAAGACAATTTAAACCGATTCTGGACATGGCGCTTGCCGAGTGCAACCGGTTGGGCAACAGTGCGATAACAAGCGAGCACTTCCTGCTGGCCGCCATCAAGCAGCCCGGCAGCTACGTAGTGGACATACTGCGCCGCCTCAACGTGGACGTTGAGGCCCTGGTACGCGACGTGGAGGAGCATCTCCGTGGCTCGCAACCGACGGCTGACGTTACCACCCTCTTCGAACAGCAGTATAAAATCTGTGTCCCGGCTATCCGTCATCTCCAGCTCGCCACCTCCGAAGCCCGCAAGATGGGAGTTCCTTCCGTGCGTGGCGAACACATTATTTTAGCTCTTATTCACGACAACAGAAGTATGGACAGCAGTTTCCTGAAAGACATAAAAGGCAAATACCTGAACTTCGACATCTCGGTGCAGAACATCGGGGAAGCTCCCATGGCCGGGCCTAACTTCGGCAACGAGGAGGAGGAAGAGGATGAAGGGATGCCCCGCTCCGGAGGAGTCGGCGAGGAGAAAGGCTCACACCGTTCCAAAGGTGAACCCGGCTCCGACACCCCGGCCCTCGACAAGTTCAGCTACGACATGACCAAGGCCGCGCGCGAAAACCGCCTCGACCCGGTGGTGGGACGCGACAACGAGATAGAACGTCTGGCACAGATACTTTCGCGCCGTAAGAAGAACAATCCCGTGCTCATCGGCGAACCCGGGGTCGGCAAGTCGGCAATAGTAGAAGGGCTCGCCCTGCGCATAGTGCAGCGCAAGGTGCCCCGCATTCTCATGGACAAACGCCTTGTGGGCCTCGACATGGCAGGAATGGTGGCCGGGACTAAATACCGTGGCCAGTTCGAGGAACGCATCAAGGCCGTACTCGACGAGCTGGGTAAAAACCCTGACATCATCCTCTTCATCGACGAGCTCCACACCATAGTGGGCGCCGGGGGCGCCCCGGGGTCGATGGATGCCGCAAATATGCTTAAACCGGCGCTCGCGCGCGGCGAACTCCAGTGCATCGGCGCTACAACACTGGACGAATACCGCCAGAACATAGAGAAAGACGGTGCGCTGGAACGCCGTTTCCAGAAGGTGATGGTAGAACCCACCTCACCCGAGGAGACGCTTGAAATACTACGCCGCGTCAAGGATAAATATGAGGAACACCACAACGTGACCTACACCGACGAGGCTCTCGAGGCCTGCGTGTCGCTCACCGAGCGCTACGTCAGCGACCGCAATTTCCCCGACAAGGCTCTTGATGCCCTCGACGAGGCCGGCTCTCGCGTGCACATCGCCAACATCGTGGTTCCCGAGGAAATCGAAAAGAAAGAAAAGGAGATAGACCACCTCACCCAGGAGAAACTGGCCGCCGCCAAGAGCCAGGACTTCGAGCGCGCCGCCGCCCTGCGCGACCGCGAAGCCCGCGAAAAGCAGGAACTCGAAAACGCCAAACGCGACTGGGAGAAACACATAGATGCCGAACGCCGCGAAGTGGACGACGAGAAGGTGGCCGAGGTGGTTGCACTCATGACCGGTGTGCCCACGCAGCGCATCGCACAGGCCGAAGGCACACGACTGCTGGAAATGGGCGAGACTCTGAAGAAAGCCATCATCGGGCAGGACGGCGCCATCGCCAAGATAGTGAAAGCCATCCAGCGCAACCGCATCGGCCTCAAGGACCCCGACAAACCCATCGGCACGTTCATGTTCCTTGGTCCGACCGGAGTGGGAAAGACTCATCTGGCCAAGAAACTGGCAGAATACCTCTTCGACTCCTCCGACGCCCTGATACGCATCGACATGAGCGAGTTCATGGAGAAGTTCACCGTGTCGCGCCTCGTGGGTGCGCCTCCGGGATACGTGGGATACGAAGAGGGAGGACAACTCACCGAGAAAGTGCGCCGCCACCCCTACTCCGTAGTTCTTCTTGACGAAATAGAGAAAGCGCACCCCGACGTCTTCAACCTGCTTCTCCAGGTCATGGACGAGGGACGCCTCACGGACTCGCTGGGACGCCGCATCGACTTCAAGAACACCATCATCATCATGACGTCTAACGTCGGCAGCCGCCAGCTCAAGGACTTCGGCGCAGGCGTGGGCTTCAACACTGCGGCACTCTCGAAGGAGCAGAGCCACGGCGTCATTTCAAAGGCGCTTAACCGCGCTTTCTCACCGGAGTTCCTCAACCGCGTGGACGACATCGTGATGTTCGACCAGCTTGACCGCGAGGCCATCTTCAAGATCATAGACATCGAGCTGGCCGGCTTCTTCACCCGTATCAAGGGGCTGGGCTTCAACCTGCACCTCAGCGACGAGGCCAAGGACTTCATCGCCGACAAGGGTTACGACCGCAACTTCGGCGCACGCCCGCTGAAGCGCTCTATCCAGAAATATCTGGAAGATGACCTAGCGGAACTGATGCTCAAACTCAACGCCACCGGCAGCCTCGGCGGCGACGTGGACGTCAGCTACAATAAGGGTGACGAGAAACTGACCTTCAACTACCGTCCGCTGGTGGTTCCCGAACCGGAAGAAACTCCGGGCAATCAGGCAGACGCGCCGCAGCAACCCGCCGACGGAGAAACTGCCTCCACAACACCGGAACACCCGGCCGAATAACATTTTTCAACCCCGCATACAAGGCAACGGAACACCGCGCTCCGCTGCCTCTTTTTCTTTTGCAGATGTCGGAAATCCGGGCGGCTTCGGGGCGCTGTTAGCAATTATTCACATTATTAATTTCGGGGTGTGGGGATTTTGACGTAACTTTGCGAAAAAGTTTACATCGCGAAGACGTGGCGAGATATTTCTTTTTGTCGGAATTATTCGTCTGTTTCACGTTTTTGCAGCCCGGAGTGTGACTGCAAATTTGCCTGTCACAAACATTTTTTGTAACTTTGCCGCGAAAAAGGCTCTCCCCGGGGTTCATCCGGTATGGCCGAAATCGCTGCCTTACCGTGTTCAAGAACCTGCTGATTTAATAAATATTATGTCAACTTTCTTAAAAAGAAATATAACCCGACTTCTCACATTGCTCACCGTAGGATGCGTCGCCGCATTCGCTTTCTCCATCGCCGCCAAACAGAAATCCAAGGATTTCGTAGTGGTGATAGACGCCGGCCACGGCGGCAACGACGTTGGCGCACAAGACAACGGCGTGCGCGAAAAAGACATTAACCTGGCTATAGCCAAAAGGCTCGAAGAGAACCTGAAGAAGAAGAAAGGTTACAAAGTAATCATGACGCGCACTGGCGACAAGGCCGTCACCCTGAAGGATCGCGCCGAAAAAGCCAATAAGGCCAATGCAGACCTTTTCATCTCAATCCACTGCAACTCCCTGGACCAATACAACGCCAACCGCAACAAGGTGGAAGGCGCCATGACATTCACCCTCGGCCCCTCCGGCGAGGATGCCAACCGCAAAGTGGCGCGCCGCGAGAACGAGGTTATAGAAATAGAGAAAAACAAGGAAATATATCAGGACTACGACCCCGACTCCGACGAGTCCTACATAGCCTTCGAGATGGCTCATAAAGAGGACCTTAACCGTAGCATCGGCCTCGCCGAACTGATACAGAAGAATCTGCTCGGCACAGCGGGACGCCAGGACCGCGGCGTGCAGCAGGCCGGCTTCCTTGTGCTCCGCGAAACGGCGATGCCCGCGGTGCTCGTGGAGTGCGACTTCCTCTGCAACGCCAACTCCGCCAAATTTCTCAATAGCTCGTCGGGACAGAAAAAAATAGCGCAAAGTCTCGCCACTGCCATAGTGCAGTATCGCGACCAACTCAAGAAATACGGCGACCGCGCTTTTCAGGATAAAGGCGAAGAAACCGACAGCGGCGAGGTCTACGTGCTGAGGAACCGCAAGCCGTCGTCACGCCGCACCTCGGCGCCGACAGCCTCTGTTTCCACCTCGCGCAACCGCCAGAGCACACAGCCGCGGCGTCGCCGTTCGGCGGAAGCACGCCG
>OHBJ01000261.1_pt1 | contig 31640 bp, 31 predicted proteins | sample 1577241 | NCBI WGS metagenome assembly OHBJ01 (sample SAMEA3541594, study PRJEB24748) | human gut metagenome | biome: human gut; feature: human-associated habitat; material: faeces | place: China | collected 2012 | reverse complement strand
TCTCGCAATCGCTTTTCGGACATCTGTGGGACAACGGGGTGCATATCGTGACCGGCCTGCGCTCGAATATGAAACAGCGCCTCATGCCGCTTTACGACAGGATAATGCTCCGTAAGAGAAGCATCATCGAATCAATAAACGACATGCTCAAGAACGTGGCCCGGCTGGTGCATTCCCGCCACCGCAGCGTCCACAATTTTATCATGAACCTGCTTGCGGCAATGGGTGCGTATTGCTTCTTCTCCACAAAGCCGGAAGTCAATTTCGATTACGAGATGTCCGAGTCCGACGGGCAGCTCGTCCTCTAGCAATAAACAGTACCTATAAAATCATCAGGCGACCCCTTGCGGACCGCCCGATGATTTATGTCTATTTGTGGACGCATTGATGTGGTCATCCTTATCCCGAACTCGCGTTATTATGAATTTTATCTGACAAATATTATATGTCAACTTGGAAAGTGGCACTATACTTTATAAAGCCATGTCTGTCGGAATAGGTTTTTATCAAGTCTTTCACACGTGAAGCATAATCTTTCGGGTCAGGTTTGGATAATGTACGCATAGATGATTACGATTTGATTTATATAAGTTCCAAATTTAGACAGATTTTAAAGCACGTATCCTGGTATAATAATATAATTAAGGAAATAATTAACCATTAATAATTGCGCGATAAGCGGTAGTGGTGCGGAAGCGTTTTACCCCTGACTTCGTCACTTTTGGTGACTTTCAGAAGCCACTATTGAATATCAGGGGATTAGTGCGACATACGGGTGATTTAGGGTGACGCTACCGAAGAAAATCGTATAATACGTTTGTGCATTTTAGGGGGCATTTTATAGATTCGATAAGAATTGTTCCTTCAAAAGGAAGCGTTGGGGTTATGCAGGTGGCGGAAGTTGGCGGCGGTGCGCAATAAACCGGGGACGCGGTGCGTTTATCTATAAGGCGTTCCCGCCGACGGGAGGCCGAGGATTTTTTATGCGAATACTTCTTGTTGACGGACATAGTGAGGGCGTGTCCCGCACGGCAGCCATGCTCCGGGAGCATGGCCACGACGTTGCGGGCTTTTGTGCCGGCAATCCGCAGCCGGATTCCGCCGCTGCTACGAAAGCTATTTTTGGCCTTGACGGTGCGCCTTCGCGCCTCGCCGAGGCCATCGCTGAGTTCCGTCCCGCCTGCGTGCATGTGCTGAATATGCACTCCACGTCGTCGCCGGCACTCGGCCGCACGGCTCGCAGCCTGGGGGTGCGTACCATCTGGAGTCTGCACGATTACCGTCCGCTGTGTCCTGCCGGAGAGTGCCGCACACACGACGGCGAGGTGTGCGAGGAGTGCATCCACGGTTCGCGCCGCGTGGTGCTGAAGCGCTGCGTGGACGGCCGCACGTTACCCTCGTTCATGGCGTTGCTGACGTCGCTCTATTGGGACCGCGCGCGCCTCGAACAGTGTGCCGATATTTTCCTCACCCCTTCGGCATTCATGCGCTCCAAACTGCTGGAAGCGGGATTTCCCGCCTCGCGTGTGGAGGTGTTGCCGCCGCTGTGCCCTGATTATGCCGATGATGTGGCGGACAGCCGTGAAGACTTCTTCTGTTTTGCCGGCGACCTTACGCCCGAAAGCGGGATAGAAACGCTGGCATTGGCGGCGTTGGAAACCGGCGTGGAACTTGCCGTGTGTGGCGACGGCCCGATGCTGGAGCGTCTGCACCGTATTGCGGAACGCGGCCTGCGCGTAAGTTTCCACAGAGCCGATGAAGCACCGGCTGTTTTCGCGCGCGCAAAAGGTGCAGTGGTGCCATCGGAGACCTATCTCTGCGGCTCCGACTCGCTGGCGTTGGCCCTTTGTTCCGGGACGCCAGTGGTGGCTTCGGCCATCGGCGAACTCACTGAAGCCGTGAATCCGCTCAACGGCGTGTGCTTCAACCCCGGTAACCGCGAAGAGCTGGAAGCCATACTTCGCGATTTCGATAAACGACACGCTTTCAAGCATCTACGCATCGCCGAAGAGGCCCGGGAAATATACAGCCACACTTCTTTCCTCAGAAAACTATCGGATTATTACTCCGATTCGGAAAATTATTTGTAATTTTGCAATCGCTCACAGTAAGCTGAGACCCAAGCGACCCAACAGGATGAACAAACTGCCAACCGACATATCGATAATCACCACTTACCGGTGCCCCATGCGCTGCCAGATGTGCAATATCTGGCAGAATCCCACAAAAAAAGAGGAAGAGATAACCGCCCGCGACCTTGAGATGCTGCCGCATTTCAAATTCGTCAATATAACGGGCGGGGAGCCTTTCGTGCGTGAGGACCTTGACGAGATTATCGAGGTTATGCGGCAGAAGTCGCCGCGCATCGTCATCTCCACTTCGGGATGGTACGAGGAGCGCGTTATTGCCCTTGCCGAGAAATTTCCCGACATCGGCATACGCATCAGCATCGAGGGCTTGCAGGAGAAAAACGACGAACTCCGCGGTCGTCAGGGCGGTTTCGAGAAAGGTGTGCGCATCCTCCACACGCTCAAGGACATGGGCCTCACCGATATTGGTTTCGGCATTACGGTGTCGAACCACAACTCCGCCGACATGCTGGACCTCTACAAACTGTCAAAGGAACTTGGTATGGAATTCGCCACCGCCGCCTTCCACAATTCCTTCTACTTCCACAAGTACGACAATGTAATCACCAACCACCGTGAAGTGTCGGAGAACTTTCTGCGCCTCATAGAGGCACAGTTGAAGGAGAAGCATCCCAAATCATGGTTCCGCGCTTACTTCAACATGGGTCTCATCAACTATGTGAACGGCGGCAAGCGTCTGCTTCCCTGCGAGGCCGGAACCGTCAACTTCTTCATAGACCCGTGGGGTGAGGTCTTTCCCTGCAACGGCATGGAGGAGAAGAAGTGGAAACTGAGCATGGGCAACATACGCAGCGGCAAGACTTTCGAGGAGATATGGAACTCCGCAGAGGCCGACCGCGTGCGCGAGCATGTGCGCAACTGTCCGAAGCATTGCTGGATGGTGGGCACCGCCTCGCCGGTGATGAAAAAGTACATCGCCAAGCCGGCACGGTGGGTCATCAGCAACAAGTTGCGCTCCATGATGGGGCGTCCCGTCAAGCTACTGCCGCAGGTGCTCAGGCAGATGGAAGAAAACGAGTGAACCGTATAGAATGAAGATAGTAGTAACAGGCACACGCGGAATCCCCGGCATACAGGGTGGAGTGGAGACGCACTGTCAGCAGCTCTACCCGCGCATTGCGGCCATGGGTCACGATGTCACCGTCATGCGCCGTTCCTGTTACCTCGAGGAGGCCGATGACTGCGGCCCCGATTACCGCGGCGTGCATCTCCGCGACATCTTCGCGCCGCGCTTCAAGAGCCTGGAGGCGGTGATGCACACTTTCCTTGCGGTCATCAAGGCTAAATCTATGCATCCAGACGTACTTCACATCCACGCCGTCGGGCCTTCGCTGCTTGTACCGTTTGCCAAGATACTCGGACTGAAAGTGGTGGTCACCAACCACGGTCCTGACTACGACCGGCAGAAGTGGGGCGCGCTCGCCAAACGAGTGCTCCGTCTGGGAGAAAAGTGGGGTTCGCGTCGTGCCGACGCCGTTATCGTAATCTCGCAACCCATAGCCGACTCATTGGCCGCCAACTACGGTCGCCGTGACACTGACCTTATATATAACGGTGTGGAAACGCCCGCGCCATGCCCACAGACCGACTATATCCAGAGTCTTGGCCTCACACCGGGCCGCTACGTGGTGGGACTCGGTCGTCTGGTGCCGGAGAAGCGGTTCGACGACCTTGTGAAGGCATTCCGCAAAGCCGTTCCCGAAGGTTACAAGCTCGTCATAGCCGGGGAGGCCGACCATCCCGATGAATATTCTCGTTCGCTTCACCGTCTTTGCGACGAAAACGGCGTGGTGCGCACCGGTTTCATAAAGGGAGAAAAACTGCGGCAGGTAATGAGCCACGCCGCGCTGTTTGTGCTTCCCTCGTCGCACGAGGGACTGCCCATCTCGCTGCTCGAAGCCATGAGCTATGGACTCGATGTGCTGACCTCGGACATCCCCGCAAACCGCATAGCGCAACTTGAAGAGGATGACTTCTTCAAGGTAGGTGATACCGACACCTTGGCGCGAATAATCACGGAGCGCTTGTCATCGACCAGGCCGCGCACGCCGCGCGCCTACGACCTGACGCCCTACAACTGGCAGACCATAGCCGAAAAGACCCTCGCCGTCTACCGCCGTGTTGCCGGCAAGTAAATCATGTTTTCTGAGCATAAAAGCTGTCCTGCCTTGTATGCCTTTGTATTTCAATGCCTTGTAGCGCGAGGTCTAAAGGTTATTAAGGACTTTCAAGACTTTAAGGACGCTTCTCACCAACGTTTTTGGACCACTACTTTCTCGCCGGCGCTTTCGGGGACCCGGTAGTTGCTTATCTGTTGATGAATGCGAGGATGCGGGCGGTGGCGGCCGCTACCGCGGCGTCGAGGTCATCGTTGACTATTACGGCGTCGTACTTCGGGGCAAAGCTCAGCTCGTACTGCGCTTTGGCGAGGCGCTTTTCTACCACTTCGGGTGCGTCGGTGCCCCGCCCCTTGAGGCGCCGTTCCAGCTCTTCGAGGCTCGGCGGCTCTATGAAGAGCGCCAACGCGCGGTCGCCGTACATCTTTTTCACGTTGACGCCGCCGGCTACGTCGATGTCGAGCACCAGGTTCTGCCCGTTGCCGGTGACGCGCTCCACCTCGGAGCGCAGCGTACCGTAGCATGTTCCGGGGTAAACCTCTTCCCATTCGATGAACTCCCCGGCGCCGACACGTTGCTTGAACTCCTCGTGGGAGATGAAGTAATATTCGCGGCCATGCTGTTCGCTGCCGCGGGGCGCGCGGCTTGTGGCCGAAACGGAGAACCCGAGGTGAAGCTCCGGGTTCTGCATCAGCCGCTGTATGATGGTAGACTTTCCGCTGCCCGACGGGGCGGAGAAGATTATGATTTTTCCTTCTTTCATGTTGCCGTTTCTTGGGGTGGGGAGGTTGTGATTTTGCGGAAGGGACGTCAGAGCACGTTGAGTACCTGCTCTTTGATTTGCTCAAGTTCGTCCTTCATTTTTACTACTATCTTCTGCATCTCGGCGTTGTTCGACTTCGAGCCGAGGGTGTTGATTTCGCGACCCATTTCCTGGGCTATGAAACCGAGTTTCTTGCCCTGCCCGGGTTCGCCTTCCATCGTCTCGGTAAAGTAGTTTAGATGGGCGCGCAGACGTGTTTTCTCTTCGGTAACGTCCAGTTTCTCAATATAGTAGATGAGTTCCTGCTCCAGACGTCCGGCATCGATTTCCACACCTTGCAATTTTTGCAACTGAGCTTCGAGACGTTCGCGGAGCTTGGAGACGCGGCTGCTTTCGAAGGGTTCCACTTCGGAGAGGAGCTCGCCGATGCGTCGGATTTTTTCGGCGAAGAATACTTCGAGTTTTGCCCCCTCCGTGCGGCGGAAGTCGGTGAGCGCACGGGCGGCCTGAACCACGGCGGCGATTACCACGTTGCGTTCGTCATCGGCCAGAAGTCGCACCTCGTTCTTCATGGCGTCGGGCATTCGCATTAGCTGTCCTACCCAATCCGTGGGACATGCTATCTTGAGGCGCGTGCACATATCCTCGATCTGCCGTTTGTAGTGCTCCATGGCTTCCACGTTGAGGACCACGGAGGCTTCGCCAAGGCTTTCGAGTGCAATGGTGAGGTCCACTTTGCCGCGCTGCAGCTGTTCGGCGAGGGCGGAACGCAGGGCCGGCTCCAGCTCGCGGTAATAGCCTGGTACGCGCATCAGTAGGTCAAACTGTTTGCTGTTCAGTGACTTTACCTCGGCTATAATCTTATTATGGTTATATTCTACGATAGAACGGCCGAAGCCGGTCATGGAAAGTATCATGGTGTCAAAGTTTTATTCCGCAAATTTACGAAAAATCTGCCATACCACCAAAAAAATCGCTCCAGCAGAGTAATGTCACGCCTCTTCACCCATGCTTTTATGAAAAATGATAAAATTTTTTTGGCTGGTTGAGCATTTTTGTCTATCTTTGTGTTATTAAGTATATACCACTTTAATATGGCGAATGGTATAGGTAAAGTTGAGAATAAAAATATAACACAAATAGAAATTTATATGCGAAATAAAACAGATTGCTCATCATCTCCTTTCGTAGAGCAACTTGCCCGGGGCAGGTGTGAGTGAATCTGTCTGTTTTGCATGTAGCTGTTTTAGATTACATTAGACATGAACAACGAAGAATTATTGAAACAGGTAGAGACAAAAGCCAATAAATGGCTCGGTCCGGAATACGATGAAGAAACTCGTGCCGAAGTTCAGGCAATGCTCGACGCCGACGACAAGACACCGCTGATAGAATCCTTTTACCGCGACCTGGAGTTCGGAACAGGCGGCCTGCGCGGCATCATGGGTGCCGGCACCAACCGCATGAACATCTACACCGTGGGCGCGGCCACCCAGGGTCTGGCCAACTACCTGAACGACGCCTTCAAGGGACTGCCACAGATCAGCGTGGTAGTGGGGTATGACGTGCGTCATAACTCGCGTAAGTTCGCCGAACTTACCGCCGACATCTTCTCGGCCAACGGCATCAAGGTCTATCTCTTCGACGCAGGCTGTCCCACGCCTGAGGTGTCGTATGCCATACGCAAACTCGGATGCCAGAGCGGAGTTATGCTCACCGCAAGCCACAACCCCCGCGAATACAACGGCTACAAGGCATACTGGAGCGACGGCGCCCAGATGATTTCCCCGCACGACGTCAAGACCATAGAGTATGTGAACGCCATCACCGACAACTCGCAGATTAAGTTCACGCCAAACAAGAAACTCATCGAGGTAATCGGTCCGAAAATAGACGCGGAATTCCTTGCCGATGTCAAGACGCTTTCCCTCTCGCCCGAGAGCGACAAGCGCCATTCAATGATGAGCATCGTGTACACGCCGCTCCACGGCGTAGGCTCTCGTCTGATGTACCGCTCGCTCGAGATGTGGGGCTTCGACAATGTTATCCACGTCCCCGCACAGGACATCCAGGACGGCGACTTCCCCACGGTGGTATCCCCGAACCCCGAGAATGCTGAGGCGCTGACCCTGGCAATCGAAAAAGCCAAGAAGGTGAACGCCGACATAGTGCTTGCCGCCGACCCCGACGCTGACCGTATAGCATTGGTAGTCAAAGCCGGTGAGGGGGAATACCGCCTCGTCAACGGCAATCAGATGCTCGTACTCTTACTCAACTATATCATCACACGCAACGTGGAGCTCGGACGCATCAAGGGGAATGAATACTGCGTCAAGACTATCGTCACCACCGAGACCGTCAAGCGCATTGCCGATGCCAACAACGTCAAGTGCTTCGACTGCTACACCGGTTTCAAGTGGATAGCCAACGTAATGCGCGACATGGAGGACAAAGGACGTTACATCGGCGGCGGCGAAGAGAGCTACGGCTTCCTTGCAGAAACCTTCGTGCGTGACAAAGACTCCATCTCGGCCAACTCGCTACTGGCCGAAATGGCTGCATGGGCCGCAGACAAGGGTATGAACCTCTTTCAGCTGCTCGTGGACTGCTACGACAAATACGGCTTCTCGCATGAGCGCGGCGTAAGCGTAGTGCGTCCCGGAAAGAGCGGCGCCGACGAAATCGTGGCAATGATGAAGAATTTCCGCGAAAATCCCCCCAAACAGCTCGGCGGTTCACCCGTAGTACGTATCAAGGATTATTCGGACCTCAACGAGCGTAACCTCAAGACAGGCGAAGTCTCGAAACTCGACTTCCCCACAACCTCCAACGTCCTTCAGTTCTTCACCGAGTCGGGCGACAAGATTTCAGTACGTCCCTCCGGCACCGAGCCTAAGATAAAGTTCTACATCGAAGTTCGCGAAGACATGGGTGGCAAAGAAAATTACGATGCCACCGTGAAGAAGGCCGAGGCCCATATCGACCAAGTTCTCACCGACCTGGGAGTAAAGTAACCAGATTCCTGACTCCCGGAAGTAGTTTTTAAACATAGCTTTCATTTCCTGAAATAGGGGTGGCCGCACGTCGGCGCCCCTATCTCTTGTTTTTCATGGGAGGTGGCTTTTTTGCGGATAAACCAGCCTCCTGGCTGAGGCGCCGACACTGTTTTGCTACTGTGAGCTCTAAGGGAGCTACTATCTATGAGAGTTATGATTGAGACGGCTACGAGGGCACTTTTTAGGCTCTTATATATATAGGTATGGAGGGGGTGGAAGGGGGCGGCGGGACGGAACGGTTTTGGCTTGAGAAGTGTTAAAATTAATTAACGATTGGCGTAAGTGTTGATTTTCAGTTATTTGGCTCTATTCGTCACCTTGTACGGCTGCATCTTGCTGATTTGGTGGATTTTATGGTCTATTTTTCCGATTTTGCACATTAATCTCTGTTTTGTGCCAAATCATAAACTACATTAAAACCCCCCTCCGACACTCCGTTTTTCTTGACACCGGCGGCATTTTGTCGTAACTTTGCATCGATAAAACGAACTAAATTAGAAATTTCATGAATATCAAAATAGCACTGGCCGCCGCCGCAATAGCAGTAACTTCACTTTTTGGAACCGCGCAGACCCGCGCAACATCGGCCGCCGCCAGAATGCACAGCAAGGTACATCACGAACAGCTGGCCGATAACAAGAACCGCATGGACAAGGAGATAATCAACGATATGGTTCGTGGTGACGTTGGCCGTCGCGAAACCATCGGCGACCTTTCGGCTGAAAGCTCCAAGATGATTAATGACCTGCTGCTTGAGGCACAGAAACACATCGGCAAAAAATACGTGCACGGCACGCACGGCCCCAATACTTTCGACTGCTCCGGATTCACCTCTTATGTCTACAAGCAGTTCGGCTTCAACATCAGCCCGGGCTCGCGCATGCAGTACACTCAGGGAACCCCGGTAGCGCGCAATGACCTTCGCAAAGGCGACCTCGTGTTCTTCACTTCCCGCTCCAGCGGCAAGAACGTAGGCCACGTAGGTATCGTCTGGGAAGCAGACAACGAGAAGGGTACTTTCAAGTTTATCCATGCTTCAATACGCGGAGTGCGTATAAGCGACTTCGAGGGTTACTATGTGCCCCGCTACGTAGGTGCCAAACGCATCATCACCAAGTAATTACCCTTCCTGGTAAGCGACAAAGCACTCCCAAAGCGCAAGCAAACGCGAACATTCATAGTTTTTTTCCGTCTTCCTTCTCCGGGAAGACGGTTTTTTTGTTTGTCCATGTCGGCGAAATTGACTAACTTTGCAATTACGAATGACGGCTCTGATATTGAATATAACGGTCATCGGGCTATGCGCCTTCGGGCTGTGGCGCGGCTGGCGGCAAGGGATGCTGAGGCAGTTGCCGTCGCTGCTGGCATGGTGTCTCGGCGTGCTGGTGGCCATTGCCGCAGGGCCCGCACTGGCCGATGTGCTTATACAGCAGGGCATCTGCCGCGAGTACACAGACGGCATCTTCGTGGCCGCATATATGTCGGCCGCGTTGCTATACTTCTGTGTCTATCTGGTGATACGTGCGGCCGGCGCCATGATAGCGGCGCGATTGGCCGGAAGACGTCCGGGAGGTGCCGGGGCTTGCTTCGGTGCCTTCTTCGGGCTGGTGAAGTATGCCACCGCCCTGTCGCTGCTGCTAAACCTCTGGGGCGCGATGCAGCAGGGGTGCCCAGCGTTGAAAATCGCCGACCAGGGCGATGGCGGAGTGGTGGAGGCCGTGATGCTGCTCGGTCCCGCCATAACGTGCACCCCTCCGTTCGCAGACCTGCTGCTGGAACGTCAGTTGCGCGAGGCACGGAAAATTTCGGAGAACTTATCCGATACCATGAATGTTGATATAACAAAGCGGTCTGACGGCCGCTATCAAATATCTGAATATGCTTAAAGTCAAAGATTTACGCGCCGAAATAGGCGGTAAAGAAATACTTAAGGGAATAAATCTCGAAGTGCGGCCCGGCGAGGTTCACGCCATCATGGGTCCCAACGGCTCCGGCAAGTCGACCCTCTCGATGGTACTGGCCGGCAATCCGGCTTACATCGTTACGGGTGGCTCCGCGGAGTTTTACGGCAAGGACCTGCTGGCCATGCCGCCTGAGACCCGTAGCCATGAGGGACTCTTCCTCGGTTTCCAGTATCCCGTGGAGATTCCCGGCGTCTCGATGGTCAACTTCATGCGCGCCGCCATCAACGCCAAACGCGAATATCTGGGACAACCTCCCGTCTCCGCCACCGAGTTCCTGAAGATGATGCGCGAGAAACGTGCCATCGTGGAGCTTGATACAAAGCTGGCTTCACGTTCGGTGAACGAAGGCTTCTCCGGAGGCGAGAAGAAGCGTAACGAGATTTTCCAGATGGCCATGCTGGAACCACGCCTCGCCATCCTCGACGAAACCGACTCCGGCCTTGACATAGACGCCCTGCGCATCGTGGCAAACGGAGTCAACGCCCTCAAAAGCCCAGACAACGCCACCATAGTCATCACCCACTACCAGAGGCTGCTTGACTATATCAAGCCCGACATAGTGCACATCCTCTACAAGGGACGCATAGTGATGACCGCCGGACCGGAACTCGCCCTCGAACTCGAAGAGCGCGGATACGACTGGATTAAGCAACAAGTTGACTCACGGGAGGCCTGACCTATGGACGCCATCAAGCAATATCTGGAACTATATGCCGGCCACCGCGAACTGTTCGACAACAATTCGGCAAACGTGCTGAACCGCCTGCGCCGGGATGCCTACGACGCGCTCGAGGGGACACCGTTGCCACGGGTAGGTTCTGAAAACTATCATATCACCGACCTCCCGGCTCTGCTTGCCCCAGACTACGGACTGAACCCGGCGCGTGTGCCGCTCGACGTGAACCCCTTGCTCTCGTTCCGCTGCGGAGTGCCCAACCTCTCGACGGCCGTCACTTTCATGCTCAATGACATCTACGCCGAGCCGCAGGGCACAGCACTGCCGCGCCACGATGGCATCATAATAGGCTCGCTGCGCCGTGCCGCCGAGGAGCATCCCGAGCTTGTAAGCAAATATTACGGCACCCTCGCCGGCCTGGACAATCCGCTTTCGGCCCTTGACACGCTGCTGGTGCAGGACGGACTCTTCGTCTACGTGCCGAAAGGGGTGCGCCCGGAGCGTCCCGTGCAGCTCGTCAACGTGCTGCAGAGCGCCATGCCGCTGATGGCCGTAAGGCGTCTGCTCGTAGTGCTGGAAGAGGATGCAGAGCTGCAGCTCCTGGTGTGCGACCACACGCAGAATCCCGACAACGATTTCCTCGCCCTCCAGACGGTGGAAATCTTTGCCGGCGCCCGGTCCCGCCTCGACATATACGATATCGAGGAATCCACCCCGCGCACCACGCGCCTCTGCACCACCTACCTGCGCCAGGAAGAGGGCGCCAACGTGCTGCTCGACGGCATAACGCTCTGCAACGGCCGCACGCGCAACGAATACCGGTGCACCTTCGCCGGCCCGGAAGGGGAACTGCGCCTGCTGGGCATGGCCATAGAAGACGGCGAACGCATGGCCGACACCTATTCAGTAATCCGCCACGATGCCCCGCGCTGCCACAGCGACGAGCTTTTTAAATATGTGGTGGACGACAAGGCGCGCGGCGAGTTTGCCGGCCTCATCTACGTGGCGCCCGGATCCGTAAAGACCGAGGCCTACCAGGCCAACCGCAACATCGTGGGCTCGCCCGATGCGAGGATGTACTCCAAGCCGCAGCTCGAAATCTACAACGACGACGTGAAATGCTCCCACGGCACCGCCACGGGAACCTTCGACCCCAAGCAGGTGTTCTACATGCGACAGCGCGGCCTCTCGGAGGCGCAGGCCCACATGCTGCTGAAACAGGCTTTCATGGCCGACGTCATAGAGGGAGTGCGTCTCCCCGCGTTGCGCGAACGCCTCACGCAACTGGTGGAACACACCTTCGCTGGCACACAGAACGGTTGCGCCGCCTGCTCAGCCGCATGTCCCCACAACAGCAAGTAAGTGATTTTGAAAATGACTGAAAAAGAGTTTCTTGACATACGCCGCCGTTTCCCTATCCTGGAACGCAAGGTGGCCGGACGCGACATGGTGTACCTCGACAACGCTGCTACGTCGCAGACGCCTGATAGTGTGGTGGACGAGATAGCTTACCTATACCGCCACACCAAGGCCAACGTGCACCGCGGCGTGCACACCGTCTCGCAGGAAGCCACCGACCTCCAGGAGGAAGCGCGCCGCAAGGTGGCACGCTACATCAATGCCCCGTCGCCCGAAGAGGTTATCTTCACTCGCGGCACTACCGAGAGCATCAACCTTGTGGCCTACAGCATGGGGCAGCTCTTCCCCGAAGGGGGCGAGATTATCCTCACCGTTATGGAGCACCACGCCAACATAGTGCCGTGGCAACTCATGGCGCAGCGCCGCGGCCTCACTATTCGCGTTGTTGACATCGACGACAGCGGTGTGCTCGACCAGGAACAATACCGCTCGCTCTTCAACGAAAAGACCGTCATGGCCGCCTTCTGCCACGTCTCCAATGTGCTGGGAACCGTGAATCCCGTCAAGGAGATGACCGCCTACGCACACAGCCGCGGCGTCCCCGTGCTCGTGGACGGCGCGCAGGGAACGCCGCATCTGCCCGTTGACGTACAGGACATAGGCTGCGATTTCTATGCCTTCTCGTCGCATAAAATGTACGGTCCCTGCGGCATCGGAGTGCTCTTCGGACGCCGCGAATGGTTAGAAAAAATGCCGCCCTACCAAGGTGGCGGCGAGATGATTTCCCACGTGTCGTTCAGCGGAACAACATTCGCCGAACTGCCATTCAAGTTCGAGGCCGGAACGCCGGACTTTATCGACATCGCCGCCTTCGCCAAAGCGTTCGACTTTATAAAAGAGGTAGGCATCGACACCATCGCCGCGCGCGAGCACGAGCTTTTGGAATACACCACGCGCCGCCTCGAAAACGAGGTGGAAGGCCTGCGTATCTACGGCACCGCGCCACACAAGAGCGGTGTCATCAGCTTTCTGCTCGGCCGAGCGCATCCCTACGACACCGGACTTCTGCTCGACAAACTCGGAGTGGAGGTGCGCACCGGCCACCACTGCGCGCAGCCGCTGATGGAGCGCTTCGGCATCCCCGGCACCGTGCGTGCCAGCTTCGCCGTCTACAACTCGCTACGCGACTGCGATGCCTTCGTAGACTCCCTGAAACGCATAGCACCGATGCTGCAATGATGTGCTTGCAGAAGGCCTCACTCGCCGACATGCCTGCCATCATGCATATCATGGCGCAGGCACGTACCGCGCAACGCGCCCTGGGATTCCGGCAGTGGGACGACGGTTACCCGCCCGAAAGCCAGCTTGAAGAGGAAATCTCCGCGGGCCGGGGCTTTGTACTCGAAGACGGTGACACAGTCTGCGCCTACGCCGCAATAGTGGCCGACGACCCGGAATATGCAGATTTACAAAGTGTAATGACATCCTATGGCGAGAGTTACGCGGTAATCCACCGCCTCGCCATAAGCGACGCGTACCGCGGCCGAGGCGTTGCCCGCCGCCTCCTCGCGTTGCTCGAAGAGGAAATGCTCAGCCGCGGCATCCTGTGGTCCCTGGCCGACACCGGTCTTGAAAATCTACCGATGCAGAAAGCCCTCGCCGCCACCGGCTACCGCCTCCTCTGCCGCCACACCTTCGTCTGGGGACCCCGCCTCGTCTACGAAAAATCCCTCTACAATATCCAATCGCCAGAGACACCGCAATAATTATGTCGGTTTGCGGAAAACATTAACTTTGCAAAAGAAACAACACCGCCCCGCTTTCGTGCAGAGATAAAAGCCGCCCCGAGCAGCTTTTTACAGTAAGATAACTGACCGTCTGATTTGTCATCAAAGAAACAGTATCTTATTATATATACATCTTACGCTAAAAAACGGTCGGATTACAGCTAATCAACGCACATCTCCGACCGAAATTTCGGTCGGATGCGATAAAAATCTGATGAAAACACGTGTAGTAGTCCCCAAAAACAACTACTACACATACTACTACACATACTACTACACATAGATTTGTGAACTACACAGATATTACACCATGTATTACATAAAATATGGATTAGTTAATTCCGAACGACTGCGAAGTTGGGGAAATAGGCAAATCGGCGCAGTTAAAAATCTCTAACGGATGATAATTATTTTAAATCCATTTATTCCGACTTGCCGCCATCTTCTTTCAAAATACACAATTAGTACACTGCAATCTGTGAAATTTGCTGATAATCAGAATATTTACGGATGTATATTGAAATTTACAGATTTCCGTTTGTCAAGAAAGAGCGTCAGTAAACGCTTTCAATAATTATGTCGCTATCCTGACTTATTTTGTCAAGACGTTGTGCAAAGTTAAAACAAATTTTAATATGTTGCAAATTTCATGTTGTGTAACATGTATTCCGGAGGCAAACTATTTCTAATCATGTTTCGGACTCATGGACTTGTAAAAATAGTATGAGGCTTCGGGATTTTTCAACATTTGTTGAGAGGGGTTTCGATTATTTTGTCTAATTTTGTAAAAAATCTGTTTTAGTCAATGAAAGATCGTATAGTCATTGCCGGTTTATGCCTGATAGCGGTCGCGCCTTTCGTGGGGGCTGCCCATACCGGCGTCGCCCGTATTGCGGGCGAGAGGGATAAAGTCCTTGTTCCCGCATTGGTTGAGGAGCAATATCCGTCGGAGAATGTTCCGGTCCGTGAATTTGAGTTTTGCTGCAAACAGAAAGCGGTCGGCAGAGTGTCGGAAAACACTGAATTTGCACATGCCGTTTTGACAGAAAGCGGAACGCTCGCTTCTGTGTTGGGCGAACGAGTGTATGAAATCGATTCCATCGCTGTGGAAGGCCCGGTGAACGATGCCGATTTCAATACCTTGTGGGACTCCTCGTTCAACGGCCGGCTGAAAATCATCAACCTTGAAAACGCCGTAGTCGAAGGGGGCAAGATTCCGGATCGCGCTCTGTTTCATATAGATGCGCAAATGGATTGGGAAACATGGACGGTCACTACAATCCCTTTGGAAAAGATTGTTTTTCCTGATGACGTAACCGAGATAGGCGAATTTGCAGTTGCCTATGCCATTTCACTCAATGAGATAAAATGGCCAAAGGCTTTACAGACAATAGACAAATCGGCCTTCACCGACTGTATAAGTTTAACCTCTGAACAGCTCGCTTTTCCCGAGAATCTGGAAGTTATCGGTGAACAGGCTTTTTATCAATGCCGCGGACTGGAAGGCAAAATTACACTGCCTGAGTCGTTGAAATCGATTAGTTGTGCTGCGTTCTATTGTTGTAAAATATCTGAGATCAACTTTCCTCAGTCTCTCGAGTTTCTCGGATGCATGGCGTTTGCCAATTCTGCATTGGAAAAGGCCATCTTGCCGGACAACTGTAAGTTTTGCTCCGAAGGAGGTCAGTTCTACAATAATTGGTACCTCGCCGAGGCTCATCTGCCGGATAATTCGACTCTCGTTCCGTCCAGTGTCTTTTCAGGATGCTTTTCTTTGAAAGAAGTGAATGTCCCGTCCCATGTCGTCTCCATCGGCGAGTTTGCATTCGATCAAGTTAAAATGTCAAAAATTGATTTCCCTGAAACATTGGAATCAATAGGACAGAATGCATTTCAGAGTTGCAACAAGCTTACTTCAATCGTTTTGCCGACTTCGCTCAAAAGTCTTGGAGACCGGGCTTTTGCTTTATGCGGCAGTCTGACAAGTATCTGGTGCAAGGCGAATATCCCCCCCGTTTATGTAACGGCACAGGGATATGAATCAGACGGGACGCCTTTTACAAGCGTTAACCCTTCTATTCCAGTCTACATTCCCATAGGAGCGAAGCAGCAATATGCAGCGGCTCCCGGTTGGAATTATATGACAAATTTTATCGAAACCGACACTTTCCCCTCTTCCGCCATCGACGGTGTGATTATCGACGGAAGAACGCAAGACGGCAAGATCTACGATTTGTGCGGACGGCAGATTGAAAAGCCCTTTCCCGGAAATATCTATATCCAAAACGGACAAAAGATACTTGTTAAATGAAATACCTGACAGTTTTTGTGATGTCGCTGCTGTTGCTGTGCTCCTGCGACGGCGACAAAATGGAACCGTCCACCGAAAAGACGTTGCGGATCGAGCAGTCTTATCAGCCTTGCACCTCGGAGTTCAATATCCATGACACAGAGTGGGTGGAGAAAATAAAGGGATGGTCTGATAAAAAGTTTATTGTGAACGATCTGTCGGAACTTCCCAATGACCCGCTGGGCTTTTCGGACCTTTATACGGGCATAGATTTCAGCAAGTACACCCTGTTGCTCTCCTACGACATACATAACTGGAACATCGACGTTTACCGCAACCGGTACTACTATGACACCATCAGGGAAACCTACAACTGGACCATATTCACGGGCACATACACCAACCCCGACGAAAACTCGGAGATATGGTATTTTACCCGCTACGCGATATTGGTCGACAAACTCCCTGCCGATACTGACGTCCGGATTAAGCTCGTCTTAAGCGCAATCAACCGGGAGAAGAAATAAATAAAAAGTATGCCGCGCCAGGAGGTGCGGCATACTGTATGGGGTATTTGGGAGTGGTCAGAAGTCGAAGAGGACCGCGGCGGAGATGGATACGTAGTCGTTGAAGATTTTGTGGTCGCGGACATCGAACCAGTCGCTGTTCACGGCGTTGTTGCCCAGCGAGAAGCGATAACCGGCCTGTATCTGAAGAATATTGATGATGTCGAAACCGATACCTACATTCCATCCTGGTTGTAGTCTGTGGGTGTCGGCGGGTATCGGGGGCACCTTGCCAACACCTAACATGACGTCAGGTCCGGTGTAGACGTAAGGAGCGAGCAGATTCTTGGTGCTTTTGAGGTGGAATTTATATTTCACGTTCAGGGGCACTTGCAGAAAGTCGGTGCGTGTCTTGTTGTCGAAGTCCCCTTTCTGGAGTTTCGTGCCCACGTGGGTATAAAGCAGTGAAGCATCGGCGGCCCAGCCTGTAGTGGGATGTTGCCACTCAAAGGTGACACCGCCGGAGAATCCGGAGACACCTTTTACATCGTAGTCGGAGAGGTTGGAGGTGCGGCCTGTGCTGATAGCGCCGCCTACGCGCACGCCGTAGCGCCATTCGGCGGAGGCTGTTGTGGATACCGAGAGGCAGACAGTACAAAGCGCTGCCGCTGTCAGGAATTTTTTGAATCTTTTCATGGTGTCATAAGTTTTTGTTCTGCGAACTCAGTATATGCTGTTAACTTACTGATATTCAAACGGTTTAATAATTTGAGTTTCCAAAACGCCAACGCTCCGGAAAGCGAGGAGACAGAGCCGCGGAAATGATGAAGCAATAAGCTGTCATCCTTCGCACGCCACAAAGTTAATGATTTTGATTGAGATTACCAATAAAATCTGCAAATATGGCTAAAATATTCACGAGAGATAAGAAATGATTGGGAGGATTTATAGCCCTAACTGCAAATAACCCAATATTTTAATTTGATTGATAGTCCTGTAATTGTGAGTTATAGTAGGCAAAGTAAGAAGATGTGCATTTTGGTTAACCAAAATGCACATCTTCTTACTGCGTTACCTATAACTGTTTTAATTCCTGTCAGCTGAGTTTGCGTTCGGTGAATTTGGCGGCTACGGTGTCGGCAAGCTGAAGGAGCGTTACGAGCGGATACATTTCTTCGGCTTTGCGGTAGTTGCCCACCTCTTCGGCATTGCTGCGGTCGATGCTCCAGGGACCCATGTGCCAGCGAATGGCGCACACTTCGGAGTCTTCGAGCCCGAGTCCCATTTGCAGTATCATGACCACGGATTTCTCGCCGTGTCCGATGGGGAGGCCGGAGTAGTCGGTGCCGTATTCGGCTTTCCCGAAATCCACTTGCGCGCCGCGTTTGCGGAAGTATAGGTTGGCTTTGCAGACGTCGTGGAGCAGAGCCGCCACTTTGATACTATCATCGGATATTTTCTCAAAGATGTCGGGGCGGTCCACCATCAACGCCTTTTTCAGGGCCACGGCGGCTTCGTAAACGTTGAGGGAGTGGAGCATGAGTCCACCCTCGAAGCAGAGGTGGTTTTTCATCGATGCGGGGGCCTCGAAGAAGCCTGATTTTTCAAGTTGTGGGATAAAGTAGTCCATGTCTTCGATGCCGGTGGAACGCAGCAGCTCGAGGAACTGGGTTTTATATTTTCTGAGTTCTTCCTTGTCCATGAGTGCAAAGTTAGGAATTAATTCGCAATAATGCAAAAAGGATTTTTGTGGGAGTTAAATAAATATATTATCTTTGCGCCAAAATCTGATAAATGGAAAATACGTCGGTTGAATACATAGAAGACGACGGCGAGATAACGTCCGTCGACACGGAGAAAGGAACCGTAACTGTGCGTCTCGCCAACCCCGAGGAGTGCGGCGGCTGCCCGGCGGCAAAGGTCTGCGGTGCGGGAAAAGATCGTACCGAGGTGACGGTGTATGTCCGCGACGCGCGTGACTATCATGTGGGGCAGCTCGTGACGATGCGCGGCTCCGAACGTTTGCACCGCCGCGCCATAATGCTGGCGACGGTGCTCCCCTGCATCGCACTTGTGGCTGTAATGGTGATAGTGTATCTCCTTACGGGCAAGCAAGGTACGGCGGCGCTTTGCGGTCTCGGCACAACCGTGCTCTTCTTCCTGATACTCTATATGGCGCGAAACCGCATCGCCCACGAGTTCGTGTTCGAGATAGTGAAAAAGGGAGAAAACTGATTCCACCTCCCATCCCCAAAAAACGATTAACCTTAACGAAAAAGATGAACATAATATTAACGACAATCATCGTGCTCGGAGTGACGGGAATCGTCGCTGCCGTGGTACTGTGGTTTGTGGCAAAGCGTTTCCATGTGCATGAAGACCCGCGCATAGCCGAGATAGAGGAGCTGTTGCCGGGTGCCAATTGCGGTTCGTGCGGCTACAGCGGATGCCATGCCTTTGCAGTGGCGTGTGTGGAGGCGACGTCGCTCGACGGTATAGTATGTCCGAGCACGAGCAACGCTACCATGCAGAAGATAGGCAAGATAGTGGGCCTTGCCGCGGCTGAAAAGACGTCGCGCGTGGCAATAGTGAAGTGCAACGGCACATGTGATAACCGTCCGCCCCTCAACTGCTGGCAGGGACCGCGCTCATGCGCCCTGGAAGCCTCACTTTATGTTGGGGAGAGCGACTGCGCCAACGGTTGCCTCGGTTGCGGCGACTGTGTGGCGGCATGTCCCTTCGACGCCATAGCCATGAACCCTGAAACCGGCCTTCCGCAGGTCGATTACGGGAAATGCGTGGGTTGCGGCCGCTGCGTGGCGGTGTGTCCGCGCGGCGTGATGGACCTCGCCGTTTACGACGGCAGCAAACCGCTGGTCCATGTGGCCTGCAATAACCACGACCGCGGACCGGTCGCCATGAAGGAGTGCAAGGTGTCGTGCATAGGTTGCGGCAAATGTGTGAAAGTGTGCCCCTCGGCAGCCGTCGGCGTCAAGGAGTTCCTGGCCGCCATCGACAGCGAGAAATGCACCGGCTGCGGCACATGCGTGGAATCATGTCCCCGCTCCTCCATCACCTCTTACAATCAACAATCATGAAGACATTCAGACGCGGAGGGGTGCATCCCGACCCTTCCAAAATAACGGCCGATGTGCCTATTGCTCCGTTGGCGGGCGCCTCTAAGGTGGAATTGCCCCTTTTGCAGTGCATCGGCGCTCCATCGGTGGCGGTGGTCAAGCCCGGCGATGCTGTCGTTGCGGGGCAGATGGTGGCCAAAGCCGGCGGGTTCGTCGGAGCACCCGTACATTCGCCAGTCGGAGGCACTGTGAAGAAAATAGAGAAAACCCGCAATCCGCAGGGACTCTGGCAGGAAACCATAATCATAGAGGCCGACGCCGAAACATGTGAGCCGGAACCGCTGGCAGTCTCCGAACCGGGCCGATACGGTCTGCTCAGTGACGAGAATCTGAAACTAAACCCGGCCGAGATTGTGCGCCGCATTTCCGAAGCGGGCATCGTGGGTCTCGGCGGCGCCACGTTCCCCACTCACGTGAAGCTCTCCATCCCCGAGGGTAAGAAAGCCGAGATGATAATCATCAACGGCGCCGAGTGTGAGCCTTACCTGACGTGCGACGACCAGCTGATGCGCACCTGCGCGGCGGAGATAATAGCCGGCGCCAGACTGCTGATGCGTGCCGTGGGTGCGGACCGCGCCATCGTCGGCATTGAGGAGAACAAGCCGGAGGCCATCGAGGCAATGCGCTTCGCTGCTACCGCGTTTCCCGAAATCGAAATAGTGGAGCTGAAGAAACGCTACCCGCAAGGCGGCGAGAAGCAGCTTATCGAAGCCCTGACAGGTCGTGAAGTGCCGATGGGTGGATTGCCCGTAGACGTCGGCTGTGTGGTGGACAATGTGGCCACAGCCTACGCCGTCTTCGACGCCGTGTGCCGCCGCCGTCCGCTCACACAGAGGGTAGTGACCGTTACGGGACCATCGCTGAGTAATCCCGGAAACTTCCTCGTACCCTTCGGCACTCCGATAAGGCGGCTCATAGAGGCGGCCGGCGGACTGCCCGGCGACACCGGCAAGGTGATAGCGGGCGGACCGATGATGGGGCGTGCCGTCAGCAACCTCGACGCCCCGACAACCAAAGGGTTGGGCGGCATACTCGTGTTGCCGGAAAGCATGTCGCGGCGCCCCAGGGTGCAGCCCTGCATCCGTTGTGCCAAATGCGTGGAAGCCTGCCCGATGGGGCTCGAACCCTACCTGCTGGCCACGCTGAGCCGCCTGGGGCGCTACGAGGATGCCGCCAAGCACACCATCATGGGGTGCATAGAGTGCGGTTGCTGTAGCTACTCCTGCCCCTCGGGGCGCCCTATACTCGATTTTATAAAACTGGGTAAACTAAACTTACGCAAGAAGAAATGAAAGAACTCACGATATCCCTGTCACCGCATGTGCACAGCGGCCGCACGCTTGACCGCTGCATGTGGAACGTAGTGATAGCCCTGATACCTGCCTTCGCGGTGGCGGTGTGGACGTTCGGCACCCCGGCGCTGTGGGTAGTGCTAACCAGCGTGGCGGCATGCCTCGCCACCGAATACGCCATAGAACGTTGGCTCTTCGGCCGTCCTTGCACGCTGGCCAACGGTTCGGCGCTTATCACCGGTCTGTTGCTCGGCTTCAACTTGCCGAGCGTCCTGCCGCTGTGGATGGTTATCATCGGCGGTGTGGTGGCAATCGGCATCGGCAAAATGTCGTTCGGAGGACTGGGGCAGAACATCTGGAACCCGGCTCTGGTCGGTCGCGTGTTTCTGCTGCTCTCCTTCCCGGCGGCTATGACCACATGGCCGGTGGTGCAGTCTGGCATGGACGCCGCCACCGGCGCTTCGGTGCAGGCCGACGCCTCCACGGGAGCTACGCTGCTGGCGCAGCTCAACACCGGGCAGGACTCAATGGACAGCGCACACCTAATGGACTTGCTCATCGGCCACATGAACGGCTCGCTCGGCGAGGTAGGTTCCATCGCCATCCTCCTGGGGCTCATTTACCTGCTGTGCACGCGCACCATAACGTGGCACATCCCCGTGTCGGTGCTGGCCTCGGCTGCCTTCTTCTCGTGGGCCTTCGGCGGCAACCCGCTGCTCGACCTGCTGGCCGGCGGCCTGCTCCTCGGCGCAGTCTTCATGGCAACCGACTACGTTACCTCGCCGATGACACACGCCGGACAGATACTCTTCGGCATCTGCATCGGTGCCATCACGATGGTCATCCGCCGCTTCGGCAGCTACCCCGAGGGCGTCTCCTTCGCCATCCTGCTGATGAACAGCTTCGTGCCCCTGATTAACCGTTACATGCACCCGCATACGCTGGGAGAAAGGAGGAAGAAGAAATGAAGAAACTCTCATCCACACTTCCCAACATGATTCTCTCGCTGGGCACAGTCACAGTGGTTGCGGGGGCTATATTGGGGGGCGTCTATGCCGTCACCGAAGAGCCGATAGCGCGCCAGGACGCCGAGCGTCAGGTAGAGGCTATACGCCAGGTGGCACCGGAGTTCAACAACGACCCCACGGCCGAGAGCCGTGAGATTAAACTCCGGGACGGCATAACCTGCACCGTCTATCCTGCCATGAAGGACGGCCGGCTTAACGGAGCGGCCGTGGAGACATCGTCGAACAACGGCTTCGCCGGCGAAATAACGGTGATGGCGGGCTTCAACGCCGATGGCTCAGTGCGCGACTACCGCGTATTGAAACAGGCCGAGACGCCGGGTCTTGGCTCAAAGATGGAAATGTGGTTCCGCGACCCTGCCGGAGCCCGCTCCGTGATAGGGAAGAACCCCGAGACAACCCCTTTCTACGTCACCAAGGATAAAGAACAGCACGGCGCTATCGACGGCATCACGGCCGCCACCATCTCTTCTCGCGCCTTCCTCGAATCGATGCGCGACGCATACGAGGCTTATAAAAAATTCCAAGAAAAATAAACAGCCATGAAATACTGGAAGATAATATACAACGGGATAGTGCCGGGCAACCCGGTGTTCGTGCTCCTGCTGGGCATGTGCGCCACGCTGGGCACCACCTCAACGGCGCTCAACGGCCTGATGATGGGCCTTGCCACCGCAGCCGTGCTAATCTGCTCCAACGGGGTGGTATCCGCCATCAAGGACTTCGTGCCCGACAAGGTGCGCATCCCCGCTTACATTGTGGTGATAGCCTCCTTCGTGACGGTGTTGCAGCTGCTCATCAACGCCTTTATGCCGGGCCTGAACGCCACGCTGGGAATCTTCATTCCGCTGATTGTGGTGAACTGCATACTGTTGGGGCGCGCCGAAGCCTTCGCCGGCAAACACGGAGTGGTGGAGTCGCTCTGCGACGGCCTGGGATGCGGCGTGGGCTTCACCCTGGCGCTGACATTGCTCGGCTCCGTGCGCGAACTGCTCGGCACCGGCTCGCTCTTCGGATTCTCAATCTATCCCGAAGACTACGGTATGCTGCTCTTCGTGCTCGCACCGGGTGCCTTCATCGCCCTCGGCTATCTCATCGCCATCGTCAACAAAATACGTAAAGCCTGACAGACATGCTCACCTACATCTCAATCATCATCACAGCGATATTTATCAACAATATCGTCCTCTCCCAGTTCCTGGGGGTATGCCCCTTCCTCGGGGTATCGAAGAAGATAAGCTCCGCGCTGGGCATGGGCGCCGCCGTGACGTTCGTAATCACGCTGGCTACCGTGGTGGCGTGGCTGCTGCAATACTACGTGCTCAATCCGCTGGGTTTGCAGTTCCTGCAGACCATCGTCTTCATCCTCGTCATCGCTTTCCTGGTGCAGATGCTCGAGATAGTGCTCAAGAAGATAGCGCCGCCGCTCTATCAGGCGTTAGGTGTCTTCCTGCCGCTCATAACCACCAACTGTGCCGTGCTCGGTGTGGCCATCCTCGTCATCCAGAAAGGGTTCAACCTTATGGAGGCGGTGACATACGGTTTCTCCACATCGCTGGGCTTCACGCTGGCGTTGTGGATATTCGCCGGCATACGCGAACACCTCGACATGACGGAGTCGCCGAAAGCCATGCGCGGCACGCCGCTGGCGCTCATCTGCGCCGGTCTGCTGGCTATGGCCTTCATGGGCTTCTCCGGCATCAAAATCGGTTAAGACAAATTATTCAGAATTACAATTGTGGACGCGTCATGGCGCGTCCATTGTTTTATTAATTAGCAACGCATTATTCGGACACTCCAATGAGTGTCCCTCCCTGTGGTAATCGTTAAGTTTGTGTTTTTATGAAAATAGGAATTTTCGGGGGAACATTCGACCCCATACATATAGGACATCTGAGGTTGGCGGACTGGTTTTCGCGCAATGCCGGCCTCGACATGGTGTGGTTGACGGTGTCGCCGCGCAATCCGCTGAAAACCGGAAGCGCCGCGCCCGTCAGCGCGCAGCGGCGCCTCGAAATGGTGCGCCTCGCCGTGAAAGACTATCCGCGACTGCGTGCAGACGACACTGAGTTCAGCCTCCCTGTGCCGTCATACACCATCGCCACGCTCCGCACACTCGCCGACCGGCATCCCGAGGACGACTTCACCCTGATAGTAGGGGCGGACAACATCCTCGCGTTCGACCGCTGGAAAGACCCGGAAGAGCTGTTGTGCCGCTTCGGTGTGCTGGTATATCCGCGTCCCGGCTACGATCTCGACCCCCAAGGACTCCCCGCCGGCGCCCGGTTGGCCGAACGGTGCCCTCAGACCGACATCTCCTCCACGCAAATCCGCCAACTCCTCTCCCGCCGAGCCCCTGAAGCAGCTCGCTTCATCCCGTCCGCCGTCTCCGCCTACATAACCGCCAACCGCCTTTACCTTCCCGCCTCGGGTGAAAACCGGTCAGAATCCTAATTTTTTAATGATTTTTAAAGGGTGATGGTTTTGGTGGTAATCATTAAGTTTGTAAATTTGCATAGCTAAACCAATTAATAAAAATCAAGTTATCGATAATTTAGAACTTAGACACGCTTTAATATGAACAAGATTATTACAGCTCTGGCTGTCGCGGCTCTGGCTGTCGCGACGCTGGACGAACCGGCGGTGGCCGGCGATTCCGTTGCTTCCGTGCCTGTGACGGGGACGCTCCCGGTGGTCTACATCAACACCAAGGACAACGCCCCGGTAATCAACAAAGATGACGAGATTGAGGCCACCATCTACATTGACCCGTGTGGCGCCGCTGACGTCGAGGCTTTCGGGTCGGCCGAAAATCCGGTGGCTTTCACCCTTTCGGGCCGCGGCAATTCGTCGTGGACCGGTTTCGACAAGAAGCCGTACAAGGTGAAGTTCGGCAAGAAGCAGACTCCGTTCGGCTTCCCGGCACACAAGACTTTCGCGCTGCTCGCCCATGCCCCGTCGCAGACATACATGCGCTGCGAGGCTTCCTCAGAAATAGCACGCCTCCTCGATATAGGATGGGTGCCGCGTACTTATCCGGTGGAATTTGTGCTCAACGGTGTTAATCTCGGAACCTATGCCTTCTCCGAGACGGTAAAGATAGCCAAGGGACGGCTCGACATAGCGGAACAGCCCGACAACAACACCGACCCTGCAACGATAGCCGACGGCTGGCTCATAGAGATTGACAACTACGACGACACGCCGCAAATCAAGCTCTATCAGAACGAAACCTGCGCGCCGTCGGATGAATACTTGCCGCGCAACTTTACAATCAAAACGCCCGAAAAGATTTCGCCGCGCCAGGAGGCATGGATAACTGATGAGTTGCGAGTCATAACCATGCTCTTGCACCGCAAGCCGGCCGACGACGCATGGATGCGCTACTTCGACATCCCTCGACTGGCACGCTATTACCTGGTGCAGGAACTCTCTTGCAACTTCGATGCATTCATAGGGAGTACCTACTTCTACTACACCGCCGACACAGGCAAATGGATGGCAGGGCCACTGTGGGACAGCGAATGGACTTTCGATCCGGCAGTACGCGTCGACAATTTCTGGAAGGAAAGGCTCATTTACAATCCCGTGGAAGACCATCCGGAGAATTTGCGTCCCGTATGGATCGACCGTATGTACGAAAGCAGGGCTTTCCGCTCTGCAATCCTTAAAGAGTGGGAAATTTTCTATCCCTCGAAAATGGAGGAATTGAAAGATTTCGTCACTGACTTTTACAATAAAGTAAAAATATCGTATGATGCCAACGCGCAGATATGGCCGCAATACAGCGAATATAACCTGACCGCTTGTTATGGAGGCCTTATGGGCAATCTTGATAGATACGCCAAATGGATCGACAGCTCTCTGCGTGCCTCCCTTTCCGGCATCGACGGTTCAGCAGCCGATACCGTAGAGATAACCTATCCGGTGGACATCTACAACGCCTCGGGGATGAAGGTGCGCCGCGCGCGCTCGGCCGATGACCTCCGCACCCTTCCCCATGGCCTATACGTAGCCGGCGGCAAGAAATTCATCCTCGGCTCCAGATAACCCGCTCTCCCTGTTTTTTGCAAAAATATACCGGACTCATCGCGTGGCGCGGTGGGTCCGGTTCCTTTCATGCAAAGTGAAGTTTTACATCAGGTCGTCAAGGGCGAAAGAGACGCCGATGCTCCAGGTGGTGCCGGTGGTCATCGCCGAGTTCCAATAATATGTTTTCGGACGGTAATTGAAGAGGTTGTCTACGGTGAAGTTGACGGTAATTCCGCGCCAGAGTGTTTGCTGGAGAGTGAATTTCCAGAGGGAATAGGCGCCGTCGGTGGGGTAGCGGCTTTCCGGTTTGCCGAGGTAGCGGCCAGACAGGGCCGCATAGAGTCTGTAGTAGCGGGTGATGCGGCGTTCGTAGTCGAGACGCCATGTCGCCGAGTGTGGTCGAGGCTGTGAAAACTGTGAGTCTACCGTGCCGCCGCCCACGTGCAGGAAGTTGTAGCTGAGGTTGGCGCCCAGGCCCATGTCGGAGCGATAGCGCGCGTTGAAGTCCACGCCGCAGACCTTCACCCCGTCTTCATTGCAATAGCGTGCACCGGCTTCCACGTCGCCCTGGCCGGGGGCGTCTTCGGTGGTGATGCGCGAATCATAGTAGTTGTAATAGCCCGAAAGGGTGAGGCTGTACGAGCCGCGCATCACGCCGCCGCGGATATTGCCCATTCGCTCAAAGGCTACGTTGAAGTTGTGGCTGCGCTCGGGCTTAAGGTCCGGGTTGCCGTAAATCATCTGAATCCCGGCCATGTCGAAGTCCATGTACAGCTCCTTGAGCGTCGGGGCCCGGAAGCCGCCGGAGTAGGAGAGGCGTATCGAGAGTGGTGCCAGGCGGAACATTGTGGCGGCGCGTGCCGTCACGGCATTGTTGCGTGACGCCGAGAAGTAATCCTCGCGAACGCTGGCAACGGCGTTGAACCACTCTACCGGAGTGTAGTCACCTTGCACGAAGGCGTCGAACGTGTGCTGCAGGTGTCGCCCGTTGCCGGCGAACTGGTATGTGGTGAGGTAGTCGTGCATATAGTCGGCACCGGCGGTAAGCGTCAGCTTGCCCAGGAAGCGGTTGAAGAGGGCGTGGAGAATGTGCTGGCGGTTGCTGTAATCATGGTCGTGCGTGCGCCGGTCGCCCTCGAAACGCGACTTGTCATATTGGTCGTAGCTGTACGATAGCTCCAGGTCGCTACCCTCCCTGATGTCCCACAGGGCTCGGAGGCCACCGCTGTAGTCATGGTAATGGTCGGAGTAGTTCAACCGGTCGCTCTCGCGGTAATAAAAACCGCCGCGGGCCACGAGCTTCAGGCCCGGCGCCACGTTCCACGTCAGGCGTTCCTTGACGTTATGGGTGGTGCCTCCGAAGATATTGTGGACCGAGGAGGCGGTGTCGAAGGCGTCGGTGAGGCTCACTCGGCGCCGTATCGAGAACTGGTAAGTGGTGGCGGAACGCACGTTTCCGGAGGAGAGGCCGAGGTCGGCGCCGGCGCGCCATTCGTCTCCCATGGCGCTATATCGTGAATTAAGGTCGAGATGCCACGGCGCCGTGTCCTCGCGCGAAATAAGGTTCACCACACCCCCCACGGCATTGGCGCCGTACAGGGCCGACGAGGCGCCTTTCACTATCTCCACGCGCCCCACGTCGCCGAGACTCAGACGGTTGTAGTCCACATTGTCCATAGTTTCGCCGGCAAGCCGTTCGCCGTCCACGAGGAACAAAACCGCGCTGCCGCCGAAGCCGCTCATGCTCAGCGACGTCTCCTGCGTCATGCTGAAGCCGAACTCGAGGCCGGGAATCTCCTCGGTGAGCAGGTCCTGGATATTGGTGGCGTCCGCCTTGCGGAGTTCGTCCGAGCCGATGACGCGCGTCACCACCGGCACATCCTTCAGCGCCTTCGGCGTGCGCGTGGCCGTCACCACAATCTCCTCGAGCGCCGACGCCTCTTCTTCTTCCTCCGCGTTTACGGAAGAAACCTCCTCATCCGGAGCCGTTTCCGCCGCATTACCGGCCGGAACTCCCTCCTTAGCCGAAACAGCAACTGCAGCCGTCGCCAGAACCAAACAAGTAGAAAACCTTTTCAGCATAATAAAAAAATCTCAAAAAAATCCGCTGCAAAATTACAACCAGCCCCCGATGCCCGCAATACCCGAAAAACGGTATTTTCCACCCCCTCCTCGCCCACATCCTCCCCTCGGGATACAATAAAAACAGTACTCAGCACCCAAAAACTATCGATGCCCCGATTTCGGTGGCATTCCCGGAAAGTGAGTAATCGCTTCACAAATTATGAGGAACGTGCGGTTTTTCGGGGGCGGAGGGGCGTTATGTCGAAAAAAAGTTGTAATTTTGCAATAGAATGGTTCGCGGCTCCGCGTAGTCGGGCCGCGCATTACCGCTAATTTGTAATCTTTTACCGCAATGTCAAAGCAGGAGACTATCAATAAATATCGGGAGGAATTTCTGAAGGGACGCAGCGAGGCTTTTATCGCCAAGTTCAACGAGAAAGATGAACCCCGGCAGTATCAGTCGATTATGACCTGGCGCTACAACCGTCGCAAAGGGCGTAAGGATGACTCCGCCGCGCGCAACGCCGCAGCTGAGGAGACCCCGCTGCAACTCATGGACCGGCTCAAACACGCCATCATGAAGTTGCAGGACACCGCAGAACTCGACGAGGTGGGCGAGCAGGTGCAGAACCTCCAGGCTCTCGTGGCCGATAAGCGTCGCCGCATGATGCTTCAGGAAATCGACAACCTCGAAAACAGCCGCCAGGAGATTTCGCGCCGTCTCGAAATGCTGCGCCAGCAGCTCGACCGCGAGGAACAACCCTCGCTATTCGACGCCCTTGACTGATTTCCGCACCGTGGCTATGGATAATTACGATTGTCGGTATTCGCGCAACATCGGCGTTGCGGCGATAGGGGCGGAGGGGCAGCGCCGCCTGCGCCGCTCCAGCGTCTTCGTGCTCGGCTGCGGCGCCCTCGGCTCCGTGGTGGCCGCTTACCTCACTGGCGCCGGAGTGGGCTCGATGACCATTGCCGACTTCGACACAATCTCTCTCTCCAACCTACACCGCCAAGTGTTTTACCGCACGGGCCAATGCGGCCAGAGCAAGCTCCACACCTTAGCGGCGCATCTGCGCGCGCTCAACCCGGAGGTGGAGCTTCACACCGTGGAGCGCCGTGTGGAAGCCGCTGACCTCGAAGCGCTCCTTGACGGCATCGACCTGATGGTGGACGCCTCCGACAACCCGCAGACCAAGTATATGACCGACAGCGAGTGCCGCCGCCTCGGCGTGCCCTATGTGTTGGGCGGTGTCTCCGGAATGCAAGGGCAGGTGCTGACGTGGCTTCCGGGATTCCCCGGTTATTCCGACTTTTTTCCCGAAGGCGACATGGCGGCCGGCGCTCCGAAAGGTGTGCTTGGCCCTACGCCCGGCACGGTGGCGTCTGTGCAGTCTGCCGAGGCCATAAAATACCTCGCCGGCATCAGGGAGGGGCTACTCACCGGGCGCCTCCTGCTTATAGACCTCCTCTCCATGCGGTTCACTGAAATTAAATTCGACAATTTTTAGACATCGGAATGCAAGTAAAATCAGTAACATACCTCACTCTCGCGGGGGTGGTCTTCGGCGTGGCGGCCACGTGGCTTTTCATAGAACTGGCCGACGGAGTGCGCCGCGAGAACGACGCCCGCAAGCATGAACTCGCCGCCATGCAGCAGAAAGTGACGCAGCACGAGGAGAAAGCCTCGCAAGACTCGCTCGACGCCGTGGCGGTGACCCCCGACCTCGCTTTCTTCTCCCTCCATGGCCGTGTGCGCGATGTGAAGACCGATGAATATGTGCTCTCATTCACCGAAGAGGGGAAGTGGAAAAACCCGGAGGCATACGTGTCGCGCAGCGGATATAACCTCGACTTCAAATACGATAAATTCGGGTATATCACCGAGGGGAAGGCCAAGCAGAAGTTCGGCGGCAGGTCGGCTGAACACATCAAGTACCGCTGGCGGGATGGCAACATCCACAAGATAGAGAGCGACGGAGAACTGGGGAAGTATACCATCACGCTCAAATACAACGACCGCGGCCTCCCTGCGCAGACCAAGACGGTGGTAAAGGGTGATGAAGTGGAACAGGAAATCGTGGCTTCATATACTTACACCAACTTCGACGCCCACGGCAACTGGACGCGACGCACCATGCGCTCGGCCATAACCACACGTGAGCCGGAAGGTTATTATGACGACGAGACTCAAGAGTTCGTTGAGAATCCCGAGCCTACGGTGGAGAGCGTCGAGGAAACCCAGAAACGCAAAATAACGTATTACAAATGAAGCAGGAAGACACCAACAAACCGGCCGTCGCCTCCGACGGCGGCAAGAAGGCTCCGGTGGGGCTGGTGGCGCTCTGCGCCGCCGTCTGGCTCGCCGCACTCGCAACCTCGGCTTATTACCTCACGGAATGGCTCCAGGCGCGGCAGGACCTCTCCGTAACCGAAACCAAAATAGAACTCGCGAAACAAGACCTTTAAAACAGGAACAGGGAAAGTTGTGGACGTAAAGGAATTTTTCAGGAAACGGCCGTCCGACGATGTGGCTATGGCAGTGGACTTCGTGATGGTGTCGCTGCTGCTGCTCTTCGTGGGCGCATGGGCATGGCGTACCTACATGACCACAGCCCCATATGTCGATCCCGACAAGTATCCTATCCGCGGCATAGACGTTTCCGCCCACAACGGGATGATAAACTTCGAGAGCGTGGCCGGAGACGGCTACGAGTTTGTTTTCATGAAAGCCACGGAAGGCTCCTCCTTCCGTGACACCAACCTGCGTCTCAACTACGAGAAAGCAACCGAAGCCGGTCTCCTGGTGGGGGTATACCACTATTTCCGCTTCGATGACGACGGCGTGGAGCAGGCCCGAAACCTGCTGCGTGCCATAGGCGACCGTGAGCTGGATCTCGGCATTGCCGTCGACGTGGAGACCGAGGGTAACGCCACCGGCGTCCCCCTCGACTCTATCAAGGTGCGGCTCCGCGACATGACCGAATATCTCAACCTGCACGGTTACCGTGTGCTCTTTTACTCCAACCGTGACGGATACTACGACCTGCTGCTCCCCGAGATGGAGGGTATGCCGCTGTGGATCTGCTCTTTCCAGTCAAACCCCATAGAGGCGGAATGGACATTCTGGCAGTATGACCACCGCGGCCGCGTGCGCGGCATCAACGGCGACGTGGACCTGAACGCTTTCAGCGGAAGCCGTGCCGACTTCCGCGGCTTCGTGCTCGACTCCCGCCGTGTCCCGGGACAGAAAAAGCTTGTCTGTCTTATATATAACTTATTAGAGTTGTAAATTTTATAATTCTTTTTATTCAATATGATTAAAACAATAGTTCGTTAAAAAAATATTCATAGGCTAAGCGGCATCCACCGTCAAGCCAAAGAGTTCTTTGACAAGTTTAGCATTTAAAGTCTTGTACGGGTCA
>OHBJ01000254.1_pt1 | contig 31816 bp, 22 predicted proteins | sample 1577241 | NCBI WGS metagenome assembly OHBJ01 (sample SAMEA3541594, study PRJEB24748) | human gut metagenome | biome: human gut; feature: human-associated habitat; material: faeces | place: China | collected 2012 | reverse complement strand
CCTGTCCTTGTACCTATAGATGTACCTGTACCGATATTCGACAACGGTATCGCCTCTTTGGATTACAGAGATCGAATCATGTATAAGTACGCTATCGATCCGGACAGAGTTGAAGAACACGCTGTCGGTCCTAACCGTTTCGACCGGCACATATTTTATCTTTGTCCGGCATCCAGCCAGACAAAGAATAAACGCTATAATAATAGATAATAGTCTCATAGCAAAATCCATCCTGTTATAACATCCGGCATATCGGCTTCTACGCCGTTTTCAACATAAGACATAGCAGCGACAATGCGAATCATTATCTCTCTGTTCTCAGGATATACAGGCTCGTCAGCCGGAATACCGCTTCTTTCCGCCACCACCCTGATATAATTCTCCGTATGGTTCTCGTTTGTCGGGGCCCATCGGCTAATCATCTTGCGGATGGTGTCCAGTTTGTAATTGCGGATATAATTCCGTAAGATTACGAACATCGCCCGGTAGCCGTAGGCCATCGTTTCGAACTGTTTAAATGACTTATCCTTGCTTGGTCTCACCTCGCCCTGAAATAAGTCGCCATTGATCCGGATATTTCCGGGATTGTTATTTCTTAAGCCTCTCGGCAAATTATTCTTCTTCATATTATTTATCTCCTTTATTACTTGAATTTTTGATAATCTTAATCAGTTCTTCCGCATCTTTCGATACTGCGCATTGAACGATCCTTTCTACGATATCGGCAATTTCCCCGGCATGAGCCTTCACCTTTTTAAAAGCAGCATAAAACGCACTTCGCGACAGAAACCCGCAGCGTTGAGGCAGCTCCTCCGGCGGACACTTGCCCGAACGGAGCAGTTCCTTGGCATATTCCACCCGATACGTGTTCACCAACTCTTTCAGATGGCAACCGAAGTAGCGGTTGACCACGTTCGACAGATAAGTCTGGTTCGTTTCAATCATATCGCTCAGCTTCTTCAGTGAGAGCTTCGGGTCAAGAAACACTTGGCGCACTTCCAAATAATACAATACATATTTATATAGCTCACAATCGACTTTCCTTTTCGGAACCACTTCGTTGTCCGCATACTTCTGCTCCCAATAAAGCCGGGCAGCCCGGAAGAGCAGATTCTTCTGCCTTTCGGAAGTAAAAGTGCGCTTGTCGCGGTGTAGAAACAGGTAGTCCATTGTACTCTCTTTTTATCGTCTCTATTTCAAATAAATACACATCTTTCAAACCCTTAAAAAAGAGTTGCGTCCGATGCATCTCTTAGTAAGAGATACACCGAACGCACATAAGCACTTTATTATTAGTTGTTTAAGCCCATAAAAAAGCGTCCTGAAACTTAAGACTAAAGATATTTTTGCACTTGCCTTGTGATTTTTCTTCTCAAAAAGTTTTAATTATCAAAACTTTGTGTAAATTTGCAGCGAAAAGTGTATCTCTTACTAAGAGATGCACTTTTTTTCTTCTCTCTCCTGAAATCTTATTCACCACGTTCCCAACAGGTTAAGCATCATTAAGTGTTTGTTTTACTTCTGTTCCGTAAATCTTAACGGATGTCAACGTATCATAATGGATAGATTTTGAGGTATTTGGAAAAGACCAAAGAGTTTCCGAAAAAGAACTAAGGCTTTTTCAATAAAACCAAGACTTTTTAGCCAAAAGGGAGCAATCTTTGTTATTATTCTAAGATCCGCTTGTCGGAGCTGCCGGATAGTGGAAGAAGACATTCGTAGGGGAGCTACAGAAGACGGGATGAAAAAGACCCGGACGGAAACGGTTTGCAAAATGAAGAGTGACGGAATCCCCTTTTCTACGATGGCCCAATATACAGAACTGTCGATAGAAGAGATCGAACAATTGTAAATCTCAGCTAAGGTTCGTCTAAAAGGTTCTACAACCGAGAACCTTTATTTAATCCGTGGCTGAGGGACATAAAAAACTCCTCACTATTTTCGCAAACAATGAGGAGTCGGCTATGTTAAAGTCGATATTATTCACTTCTGAGTGAATGATGTCCATCAATAGGAAACGGTTGTCCGCTCCATGCTTTCTGTGATGTCCATGGTTCGGCTGCATCTTTCCAGAACGGGTGATCGGCAGGCAATCCCAATGGCATGAATACCAAAGAAGTCATGTACAAACTGCCGTTGTTGGTATAATAATTGGAAAGGTCGGGCTGATGACCGGCAAATCCCAATTGGAGGAACCCTTTTTCGTTGAAATTTCCTTCCACTTTGAACATATTGTTCATTACGGCAGTTAATGCGCTGCGCACCTGGCCGTTGCTCATTCCTTCGGGCAGTCCGTATTTCCATGCTGCCATGGCAAGTGTCTGGAAAGCTCCCATGCGGTACACTACAGACCGGCCAAATGCAGGATATGTGCCTTCGGGAGAAATAAGACGTTCCATAAATACATTGAAACGCTGCATGCGTTTGATGGCAAGTTTGGTGCTGATAGGAGTCCAGAAGTGATGTTTGTTCAGTACTTCCAGCATTTCGATATACATAGGGTGAATAACGTAAGCATTGTAATAATCAAGTGCGAACTCAGAACCGTCTGAGTACCAGCCGTCACTCAAATACCATTCATTTATCTTATTGGAAGCAACTGTCAATACATATTGGTCGGCATCTTCGCCTACCGACATCAGGAATGCTTCAATCAAGCCGCGGAATAATAGCCAGTTATTATATGCCGGGCGTACGATTTTCAAACGTTGGAAACGTTCGATGTAGCGTTTCTGAGTTGTTTCGTCCAACAACTGCCAGGTAGCTTCGGGTGCACGCAGGAAACTTTCTGCTATATAGGCAGCATCTACCAATCGTTGTGTTGATTTGGTTTCCCACAATAAGAAGTCGGGGCTGTCGGGATCTACGGCATTTTTGTAAGCAAGCACAGCCCATTCGCGCATCTGTTTGCGCATCTTTCCTTCTTCGGTATCATCGTCAGGCAATGCCAGCCAAGGCGAGATGCCGGCCATCAGTCTGCCAAACGTTTCCATATAGGCCACACGTTTATCACGTCCGTCCCAAGTGGGGCTGAGTTCGAGTTGCATGTTTTTTTGAAGTTCGCCCTTGCTCATGTTTTCAAGCACCGGAGCTGCAATGCGGTAACACAATTCAACCCATTGTTGTCGGTCGTTGACCGGTGCGGTAGTTTTCTTTTTGGCAGAGGCTGCCGTTAAAAAGAAAACAGATATAAATGCTAAAGTAATTAATCGTAGTTTCATGTGGAGTTTTATTTAAATACTTGTTTCATGGCACGTCCTGTCCATACTTGTGGCTGTTCTAATCCGAAAATGTATGCCATGGTAGCAGCAACATCATATTGTACCATGCTTTCCTGAAATTCTCCGGCTTTTTTAATGTTCTTTCCTGCGATGATAAAAGGTGTCTGCATTTCGGCCATTGTCTTTCCGCCATGACCTTTCTTGATACCTCCGTGGTCGGAAGTAATGATAAAGATGGTGTCATCATACATACCGGCTTCTTTTACGGCTGCCACGATGCGGGCAATGTAGCCGTCCAGTTCTTCCAGTTTACTGTAATAAGCCGGAGTGTCATGCCCTTCCTTGTGGCCTACGTGGTCGGGATTGTCAAAGCAAATGGCTACCAATGACGGTTTGCTCTCTTTGATGTATTTCTCGGCCATTTCGCACAGTGCGGTCGGGAACTTGTTATAGTCCGGTGCTACGGCATGATAGTCGGTAGAAAGTGTGTCAACCAGGAATTGGATACCTGCCCACTCGCTCAATACTCCGATTTCGGCCTTTGGGTTAGCGTCACGGTAGATTTGGAAGATAGTGGGGAAGATGTTATTCTTCACGATTACGCGTGAAGGCAATTCCGGTGTGCGTGACCCCCATTCTGTATATCCGTGAACTTCGGGACCGGCCCCCATGAACATGGATGCCCAGTTTACTGCGCTTGATGAAGGGAGTACTGTTCTTTTCTGCATGGTATAGCAACCTGTTTCCATCAGTGATTTCACGGTAGGCATATTTGCTTTGGGCATACTGTATGAACCCCAACCGTCAAGACCGATGTAAACTACATGTTTTGCTTTGGGCTTGGCTGCATAACTTGCCATTGAGAAGCATCCCAACAGCAAGAAAGCGAGAATCAAAAGCTTTTTCATGATACTTATTTTTATGGTTTTTATTTTTCAAGGTCAATTTTACGCTTTAATGCTTCCAGATAATAATAGTCGGCATAGTTCAACGGTACATCGATTTCACTGTTGTGAGGAATACTGCCCACGCTGTGCATCAACAGGAAACGTCCGTTTTCACCCAAAGGTGCGGTATAGTCGGCTGTAGCAAGCGATTCCATGATCTTATCAGCGTATTCTTTATAAGACTGCGGATTCTCTACGGGATATGTACAGATTTCGTACAAAGCAGAAGCAATAACGGAAGCAGAAGAAGCATCACGCGGTTCGTTCGGAATGTTGGGAGCATCCAAGTCCCAATACGGAACAAGGTCGGCAGGCATATTCTTGTGATTCTTCATAAATTCGAAAGTTTTGAGTGCCTGATCAAGATATTTGCGGTCTTTGGTTTCACGGAAGCATACTGTGTAACCATAGATGGCCCATGCTTGTCCTCTTGCCCATGCCGATTCGTCGGCATAACCTTGTGCAGTTTGGCGGTGACGTACTGTTCCGTCTTCTATGCTGTAATCAATCACGTGGTAACAGCTGCCGTCGGGACGGAAGTGTTCTTGCAGAGTGCGGTCGGCATGTGCCACGGCTACATTGTAGAATGTAGAGTCGCCTGAAAGTTTGGTCGCTTCAAACAATAATTCAAGGTTCATCATATTGTCGATAATCACCGGACATTCCCATCCGCGTTGTGACTGCCAGCTGTTGCCTTTTACATCCCAGCTTTGGATAACCTGCGGTTTTTCACGGAAACGGGTGCAAAGTGATTTGGCTGCCTGTATCATCACATCTTTATATTCGGGCTTTTGGTTAATACGCAGACCGTTACCGAAGCTGCAATTGATAATGAAACCTATATCGTGGTGCCAAGTGAGGTATTGTGCTTCGCTGATGGCTTCAGTATATTTCTGTGCCAAAGGAAGTAAAGTTTGGTCACCGGTCAGTTCGTACAGATACCATACACTGCCGGGAAAGAATCCGCTGCGCCAGTCTGCCGGACCGCAATAATATACTCCTCCTTTACTGTTAAGGGTAACGGGGTTGAGGCATTTGCCGCTGGCTTCGATTGTATCTATCTCCAGACCAATCTGCGCCCGTGCGTTTTCGATAACTTGTTCCGACCAGGATTTCTTGGCGGGTGTTGTAGTACATGAGGTTGCAGTGAACAGAGCTGCACATCCTAGAAGAATTGAGGTTCTTAATTTCATATTATAGTTTTTTTATAGTAAATGAATAGTTCCCTTTGTTGGTTTGTTGTTTGGCTTTGAAGGACAGACGGTAGATTGTACTTCCCCATACTTTGGATAATCTGATATCATCCAGCTCTTTGGGTTCCACAGTCAGCTCAAACAAGGCAGCATCATAGAGCAGTGCTGCTTTTACATTATTGACATGAATGATAACTTTTCCTTTTTCCGACCGGTCTATTTCGCCCCAAGTCATAAAGTTGACAATATTGGGGGCTGTTGCTTCTTCCAGTTCGAAGGAGTCGCTGATGCGGGCCTGTTTACCTTTCACATGGTATGAGCGTATCCATTTTTTCACTTTGGCTTCTTCGGGATAAGCAGTGGCTATATTGGCTTCGAAACTGTTCTTTCCGGCTTTTACTTCAGTGGCTTTATATTTTTTTCCATATTTTTCGGGCACGCCGTTTATCATCGGAAGGTTGTGATAGTTACTTTGCATGGTCCAGATGCTATAACGTTCATTACTGAATGTCTGGCGGGTGTATGTGCCGACACCGGCATCTATTAAAATCGGTGTTTGATTCATCCATACCGAGCAGGTTCCGGCATCGTTGTGATTATGGCTTTCGTCATTATACCCTCCTTTTGCTGCCAGGAATAATCCTTCTTTGGTAGAGAGATAGCAGAACTCGGTTTCCGGATACCAGGTAAAAGGGCGGTTTTCATGGCGGGGTTCTGTCTGTCGCAGTTCTTTGTCGACAGCGATGGAAGCAAGGGTGCGGAAAATATCGCGTCCGTTGTTGGGCGAAGATTTAGGTTGATACATCAGGGCTGCGAAACCTTTCAGTTCTTCACTGTTTACAGCCTTACCGAAACGATAGATAAGGTATGAGTTGCCTTCTCCGCGTGCCGAAGCGTCGGCAAAGTTCACTACCCATCCATTACCTATGTAAGAGCGTGAGATATATTCACCCATGTTCTTAATCATCGGTTCATTGAATATATTTACTTTGTCGCCGGTAATATCCGAAAGCAGTTCAAGGTAATCCAATGTTTTTCCGGCTGCATGTCCCCAGTAGGAGGGACCTTCTTCACAAGCTCCATCGGCTTTGATATAGTTTAGGAATTTGTCTACCGATTCCATTGTCAGATGGACAGCTTTGGCAAGTGTGTCGCGGTTGTCTTCAAGCAGCATGAAACACATCAGGGCGTTACTGTTGCACCACGGATTCCAATTGTTGAGCATACGTCCGTTGTAGTTGCGTCCCATCCACCAGAATGAATCATTATTCATATATGGGTCGAGAATGCGGGTTTGGAGTTCATGGCGCAGGCGGCGTGATATTTCAGGGTCTACCTTGTCAAATGATGGGCGCATGAAGTGATAAGTCCATGCGAGTAGTCCTCCCAAGTCACCGGAAGTAAGGTCGATGACAGGATAATCGTATGCGGGTAATGCTCTGTGGGAAGGTTGCACGATGATATGTGCGGCCAGTGCCCATGATGTCATTTCGCAAGCATTGAACACTCCGTTGATAAGTTGGTCGACAAATCGTCCTTTCCCTTCTGCCAACTCTGCCATCAGAAGGTCGGCAATGGCACCGTTGTTGGCACCAAAAGGTTTTTCCATGATTTGCCGGTTGCCTGTGCGCTCGAAAGCCAGGTAATCGGTGGCTTTTACTACTTGCCACTGATAATTTAGCCGTTTTTCTCCACGGCGGATATATTCGTCTTTGAATGTTCCTAAAAAATGGTCCCAACCGGCACGGTCATTATAATCGGGGTAAGTCACCCATTGGCGGTCTAATACCAGTATTTCTTTTAACCGGTTGATGTCGGCTTGCTTTTGGAGCAGGTCGCGTTCCGTGTATGCGTATGTGAGTGTAACATACAATAATGCAAGTAGTAATAGAGTTAGTTTCTTCATCGGTATATAGATTAAGATATTTATAACACTGCAAAAGTGCGAAAAAAGAATAGTGGCAATACTCTATTTTTGTCCTTAAAACATGTATATATTTTCCATAAGGACTGAAAAACAGCCTATTTTCGGATATGCATAAAAAAAGCCGCCTCAAATGTGACTTTGAGACGGCTTACTATCCAATAATACTTTTTACCTTGAAAAGACAGGGATATTACCAGCCCGGATTCTGTGTCAGGCTTGTATTCATATCTGTTTCATGTTTAGGTATCGGCCATACATAGTATTGGTCTCCACCCCATGTCCAGTTGTAAGTTATAACACCCCAAATGTCTTTCATGCCGGCAGTACCGTCAGCGTTGTTGAACTTGCTTTCTTTCCAGGTTTTCCAACGCATTTCTTCATAGAAGGAAACACCTTCACCGGCAGTTTCCCAACGATATTCGTTCTGGATACGAGTGCGCATATCGTCTTGTCCGCTAACCTGTGTTGCAGCATTGCTGTTCAAAAGAGCTACACCGGCACGTTCACGTACGAGGTTCACTTGTTCAATTGCCTCAGCAGTCTTACCTTGTTCGTTCAGTGCTTCTGCCAATCCTAATACAACTGTTGCATAGCGGATGATAGGCAGGTCAATCGGAGATTTTTCACGGTTGGTCATTTCGCTTGAACCTTCGGCTACAAATTTGCGGAACAAGTAGTACAAATGGCTCTGTGTATCGGTACGGAGGTCGAATGGAGCATCAGTGTCTGCACCATAATATGGCCAGCGTGAAGTAAAGGTGTGGTCTACACTGTTACCCGAGCCATTATAGGTGGCATACGGAGTAATGATGGTCTGTGTCAGACGCGGGTCACGCTTTTCATAAACAGCTTTGATACGTGCTTCATTGCCTGCCGGTAAATATAATGCCTGTGCAGCAGTGCTCAACTTGCTTAAACGGTTTTCTACCTTTTCCCGGATACCTTTAATGGCTGCGTCAATGTCACCTTCATAACCCAATGAAAGAAGTTCGGCCTTTAAAACATCTGCATCTGTATTGCGCAAGAAGAATACTTCACGATCTTTTGGTTCCATGCTTGAATAGCCGGGAAGATAATCATCCCAATTGAACTTGCTACCGTCTATGTTTTCATAAGTGTCAACGAAGTCGGTGCTGGCCAAAATGGTATTCCAGCAAGAACCGAATGTTGTACGACCACCGTAACGGAAGCTCATTGAGTTACCGTCGGCAGTTTCGTTGTTGTCTATACATTGTAAAGAGAAAATAGCTTCATCACTTTGTTCGTTAGCTTCTTTGAAGAGTTGTTTGTAACCTCCATCGAATAACTTGTGTCCCATATTTCCCACCTGTCGGAAGTCGGCTTCGGCTTTTGCCCAGTCCTGCATCCACAGGTACACTTTACCACGCAATGCATAGGCAACGGATTTGGTTACGCGTCCCCATTGTGCATTGCCGGCTGCAATACGGTCGGGCAGCGTCGGCTCGTTGATGGCATCCGTGAGGTCTTTCACACAAGCTTCCCATATTTCGATTTCGCTGCTTCGGGGTTTGTTAGCTTCTGTAATCAATACAGGTACGTCATAGTAGGGCACTCCTCTGAACACGGCATTCAGCTTGTAATAGAAGAATGCGCGCAAAATCTTGACTTCGGCAATCAGCTTGTTCTTGAAAGCGTCGGGAACCGGAGCCTCTGCAAGGTGTGAGATGGCATCGTTTGCACGTTGGATTCCTTCATAGTGCTGTTTCCAATAGTCGGAAAAAAGACCGGAACCGGTGGATGCCGTTCCTGCCAGAATGGAATAGTCGTTGTCACGGCAGCTGCCGCTGACGCAGTATGCCTCCAGTTCGTATGCTTTTTTTGCAATGTAGTCTTCGCGCAATTCATGGTATACACCGGTTACTCCCAATTCGCAAAAGTTTTCGTTTGTCCACATAGAATTGGATGCCGCCTTATCATAGGGAACGGTGTCCAATAAGTCGCTTCGGCAACCGCTTAGAGCTGTTACTGCAGCTGATAATATAAATAATTTTGTAAATAGTTTCATAAGTTCGTATCTTAAGGTTATTAGAATGTTATGTTGGCACCGATGGCAATGCTTCTAAATGGAGCATATCCCATACCGGTTGCAGATTCCGGGTCCTGACCTTCAAAAGAAGTGATTGTCAGTAAGTTTTCTGCAGAAACGTAAATACGTGCATTTTGCATTGCTACTTTAGTTACCCATTTCTGTGGCAAAGTATAGCCTAAAGACAAGTTCTTCAACTTGATATAGTCACCATTGTACAACCAGCGGTTAGACGATGCATTATTCTGAACGTTACCGTCAAGATAAGTCATACGCGGATATTTACCGTTGATGTTTGTACGTGGATCATCGGGATTGCTCGGATCATAGAAATAGTGGTCGTCTGCAATGCGCTGTGCGATATTGTTACCCCATTCTGTCTTGGCAGCGTTGTAACCGGCTGTCGGACCCCAATAGATGTCGAAACCGGCAGCACCTGCCCATACCATTGAGATGTCAAATCCGTTCCATGCAGCAGAAGCCTGGAAACCGAAGTTGTATTTCGGAGTCTTGGAACGTCCCTGGAATTCTTCGTCGTCAGAGTCACCATATACGCCGTCACCGTTAACATCGGCATAAATATAGTCACCATAGTAGATATTGGCTTTACCGATTGAGTTACCCGGTTTGAATTTGTAACCTGCATCCATCATGGCTTTTACCCAGTTCATATCTTCTTCTGTACGAATCATACCACCCTTGGGACCACCTGCCGGATTTACAGAGCCGTCTGCATTAAAGTACTTGCCATTTCCTTTATATACACTGCGATAACGGTATTCGTTCAGCATGTGACCTTCTACTACCGGAGTATTGCCGCCGGATGAAACATCACCGATATTGTCTGTCCATTTACCGCCGGTTAATGTATTGTTCGGATCTTCTACCCAGGTTTTGGTATATTCACCATTGTACTTGTCTACCTTATTCTTATTATAAGAGAAGTTACCGCTTACAGAGTATTCTACTTTTCCGATTCTGTCGCGCCATCCCAATGAGAGCTCGATACCGTCATTGCTAACTTCGGCAATATTCTGTCTGGGGGCTGTATGATTACCCAAAACATATTCCATGGTAGGACGGTAGAGGATACCGGTTGTCATTTTGTGGTATATATCGATACTGGCTGTTAGACGGTTGTTCAACAAAGAAGCATCAATACCGAAATTGGTTGTGGTAGTAGCTTCCCACTGCAGCAACTCATTGGATGCTGCCGTAATAGCCAAACCGGAAGCTAACGCGTTTCCGAATACGTATCTAGAAGGACCGTAAACAGACTGGTATTCATAGTTACCGATTTCAGAGTTACCTAATTTACCCCAAGACAAACGAATCTTCAGGTTATCCAACCATGAACGGGTTGATTCCATGAATGATTCTTCAGAAATACGCCATGCACCGGACAATGATGGGAAGAAACCCCAACGATGGTCTTTGTGGAAGCGTGAAGAACCGTCATAACGGAAGTTCGCTTCGAACAAATAACGTGAGTCATATGCGTAATTTACACGGCCAAAATAAGAGCGGGTTGCATAGTCCTCGGTAGAACCGCCGATGCTTGTCATTTCTGTAGCTTCGTCGAATTGGTTCAATGATTCGTCAATCAAACCTTTTTTGGCTGCATTTACCTTATAATAGTTCTTGTAGAATTCCTGATAACCTAACAATGCAGAAACATCATGCTTCTGAGCAAATGTGTGATGGTAGTTAATCAGGTTCTCCAATGTATAAGAATAGTTTGATTCGTAGTCGAAGCTGGTACTCAATTGTGAGGGAGGAGTAATACCATCAACAATTACACCGTCACTGAAACGTGTCTGATAAGCAGGTACACCATGCTGGCGTGTTTCATAGATATAGCGGTTATAGTTGAAGTTGAAATCCCAACTCAAATCTTCAAAGAATTTGATTTTGCTGAACAAAGTGGTATTGAAGCGGTTGTAACGCTTGAATCCATCGTTACGTGCCAACTTGTATAACGGATTATTGGCTGTAGCACGTTCGTCAGGACATTCCGGATAACCGTAGCTGCCGTTCCAATAGGGATAAGTACCGGCTGTAGACTGGCGCAAGAAGTTATTTGCATTTGAAAAGTCACCAACTTCACGATCCATCTGTGATGCATAAGTACGAGTACCCACAGTCAGCCATTTGGTCGGATTCGCTTCGATGTTGGCACGCATTGAATAACGTTTGTTGGCAGTATTGTCTACCACACCTTCATTATCCTGATAACCGGCCGACAACAAGAAGCGAATTTTGTCAGAGCCACCTGATACAGACAAGTTGTGATCATGGATTACACCACCCGAGAATAATTCTTCAGCCCAGTCGGTATTCGGATAAGCAATGTAATTGGGTACACCGTTCTCATTCAGACCATTCGGGTCTTTAGATTTCTCACGCCACAAATCAATGTATTTCTGGTCGAATAAATCATCAGACTTTCCTACATTTCTATATGATTCATTCATTAGCTCCATGTAATCAGCATAATTACTCATCATTTTAATCATACGGGTCGGGCTGTTGAATGAGATGCGACCGCTATAGTTGATACTGATTTTGTCACGTGTACCTGTTTTGGTGGTTACCAGAATAACACCGTTGGCAGCACGTGCACCATAGATGGCACAAGAAGCAGCGTCTTTCAAAATAGAGATGTTTTCAACGTCCAAAGGATTTACGGCATTCAATGAGCCTTCCATACCGTCAATAATAACCAACGGAGATGCCGTATTCATAGTGCCGACACCACGAACGCGCAGAGTAGTGTTATCTTCACCGGGCATTGCAGAACCTGATGATGCCTGCAAACCGGGACTTAAACCGGCTAATGCAGAAGAAACAGTAGTAATGGGACGAGATTTAGTTTGTTCCTCGAAGTCCACGGAAGCAACCGCACCTGTTAGATTTACTTTTTTCTGTACACCGTAACCTACTACTACAACCTCATCCAAAGTTTCGGTATCTTCTGCTAACTTTATAGACAGGTTATTTGTTGTGCTTGTGATCTTTATATCCTTTGTAACGTAACCGATATAGGATACTTGCACGGTGCAGTTTAAAGGGACGTTTAATGTGAACTCGCCATTAAAGTCTGTGATGACACCATTTGTTGTTCCTTTTTCAACTACATTGGCACCAATAATTGGTTCTCCTGTTTCATCAACAACTGTACCTTTGATTGTTTTTTGCTGCATGATACTTTGTATCATATCAGCATGAGGCGACGGAGAGTTTCCGTTTGTAGCCCATACAGAACCGCTAGCAATTAAAGCTAACGACGCTCCCAATACCATTTTTTTTGATAGAGAGCAGTAATGTTTGACATTCCTTCTCATAGAGTTTTAATTTAAAGTTAGTTTTTAAAACTCTGCAAATTTCTATTAAAATGAGTAGGAAGACTATCTAAATTATCCAAACTAACTATAAAAATTGTCCGTGGATATTTTGTATAGGATTACTGGAATATTTTATTATGTTTGAGAGTCAACTATAAGTTACTGTAAATCATAGATATATATCTTTATATAAAAAGAGACTATTTATCTTTTACATATTGACTTAATGCAGGATTACGGGCTATATGCTTCTTTAAAGTATTGAAACTGCATCTTAATTTGCGGCAAATAGTCTTTTTAGGTTCACCTTTTATTAACATACGTTTTATAACATCTTCTTTCCCGGTTAATTTATATTTAGAGTTTTTTTTGCCGGGGATCCTTCCTAAACGGCATCCTTCAGCTCTTTTTCTAGCCAGTCCTTCTTTGGTTCGTTGACTAATTAAGTTTCTTTCTATTTGAGCAGAAAGCCCAAATGCAAAAGCTAAAATTTGAGAATTTATATTATTCCCAAGTTCATATTGCTCTTTTACGGTTAATACTGAAACCTCTTTAACCATACAAAGGTTAAGTATGCTCATAATTTGCATAAGGTTTCTTCCTAAACGGCTGATTTCAGAAATGATTAGAATATCTCCTTTCTTCATCTTTTTTAGTAGTGAACCAAGTTTACGGTCTGCTGCAGCTTTAGTGCCGGATACGATTTCACTAACCCATGCATCCACAAAAAACTTTTTGTTTAGAGCAAACTTTTCTATTTCAAGTCGTTGGGTTTCTAACGTTTGTTTGTCCGTTGAAACGCGAATGTAAGCGTATATCATTTTTAATGCAAAGATAATATTTTAAACGTCCCTTTGAATTCTACTGTGCAAATATCCTATATCGGATATAACACGCAAGAGGTGAAAATTACTTCTACTACACAAACATTAAATATTAAAATGGTAGAAGACTCTGAAACTTTGGATGAAGTTGTCGTGGTAGGTTATGGAGTTCAAAAGAAAGTAAACTTAAGTGGTTCTGTATCATCAGTCAGCTCTGAAAAAATAGCCAATCGTCCAGTGATGAATCTTGGACAGGCTTTGGTTGGGGCCGCTCCGGGTGTGCGTGTAACTCAGGGTAGTGGTAACCCCGGAGATGAAAGTATTGGTATACAGGTACGTGGGCAAGGTTCATTCAACAATAGCAGCCCATTGGTTTTAGTAGATGGAGTACAAGCCGATATGGGTCCATTAAATACGGATGATGTGGAAAGTATTTCTATTTTGAAAGATGCCAGTGCTGCTGCTATTTATGGTTCGCGTGCGGCCAATGGCGTAATTTTGGTAACGACTAAAAAAGGAAAGAAAGACGAAAGCCCCAAAGTAACCCTTACGGCAATGTTTGCACAAGAAAAGCCGATTACTGATTTTAAGCTGATGTCAAGTACAGCTGATTTCATGGAGTTACATAATATTGCTAAGTTAAATGCCAATCCAACGGCTAACACTCCTGATTATAGTTGGGAGAGTATTGAAGAGTGGCGTGAAGCAGATAAAAACCCGAATGGAATTTATACCAATCCGGTGACAGGACAGCAGATACCTAATTGGTTGGCTTATCCTAATACAGATTGGGCACAGATTCTTTTCCAACCTGCATTTTACCAGAAATATGGTGTAAATGTATCCGGTGGTAGTAAAAACACAACTTACTTGTTGTCACTCGGTTATCAGGATAATCCGGGAACTTTGGACAACACCAGTATGGAACGTTTTAATATTCGTGCCAATGTGGAAACGAAAATAGCTGATATTATCACTTTTGGTACACAGACTTATGGAACGAAGGAATTTAAAGACCCAGGGAGTACTTCTATGACTTATTTACTTCAGGCATGGCCAGGACAAACACCTATTTATGATGGTAAATATGGTGCTAGTGAACATCCTGAAGTCACTCAAAAGGATAATATCTTGCAACAAGTAGCTGCACAAGGTGGGCAGAATACTTACACACGTCTTAATACTACATGGTATGCCAATATAGAATTGCCGCTAAAAGGTCTTGTTGCAGAAGCTAAATTTAACTGGAGTCAATACTCTCGTCATGACGAACACTATTCACAGAATTTACCACGCTACAGTTTCCGTGAAAGTTTTGATACTCCGAAAGAAGGAATAGGGGTTCTAGACCAAGCTACAACTTATCGTTATGCTTATGAATCTACCAGTTACACAGCCGACCTGTTGTTACGTTATAACAATACTTTCGGTAAACATGATGTGGGTGCATTTTTCGGTTATGAACAATATCGCGCTGAAACCACAGGATTTAGTGCAGAAAAAAAAGGTTTGATAGATTGGAGCATTACAGATATTACTTCAGGAGCTGAAATGAATTCCATCGGTGGTAGTGCAAAATCGGTTAATGCAATAATTTCATACTTCGGACGTGTGAATTATGCTTATGCCGGTAAATATTTACTTGAAGCCAGTTTTCGTTCAGACGCTTCTTCAAAATTTGCGCCCGGACATCGTAACAGCTTTTTCCCTTCTGGATCTGTTGCATGGCGTATAAGTGAAGAACCCTTTTTTGAATCATTAAAGAATGCTGTTAATAGTTTGAAAATTCGTGCTTCTTATGGTTCTTTGGGAAATACTGTTGGTGGTAATTACGATTGGCAGGCACTTTATAAGAAAGTCAATAATGTATTTGATGAAAAAGTACAAAATGGTCTGATACAATCATCTATTCAGAATCTTGCACTTTCATGGGAAAAAGTCACGACTTACAACTTTGGTTTGGATGCCTCTTTCTTAAATCAGCGCTTGACTCTTGAAGCAGATTTCTACTTACGTAAGACATCCGACATTCTTACTAACTCTATTATTTATAAAACAATGGGAAGTATTAGTGCACCTATGTCTAATACTGCCAGTCTGACTAATCACGGCTTTGAATTTAATGTGGGTTGGAATGATCAAATAAATGATTTCCGTTATGGTATTGGCATTAACATGGCTTTCAACAAGAACAAGGTAACTGACTTTAAAGGTGCGCTACAGTATGAATTAGACGAGAATACTAAAGATATTTGGGGCAATCCGACATGGCGTTATACAAACTTGGCTGATGTATCTACCGGTGGAGATACACGTCGCGTAGAAGGACATATGATAGACGAATATTTCTTACGTCGCCCTTATAAAGGAGATGGTTCATATAAATTAGCTGATGGTAGTGTAAATCCCAAAGGTGGTCCTCGTGATGGTATGATCCGTACTAAAGCAGATCTTGATTGGGTGGCTGCTATGATGGCTGCCGGATATACATTCAATAATAACTTGAAGAATATCGGTTCAAATGGCTCTAATCTATGGTATGGTGATTTGATAATGGATGATGTAAACGGTGATGGTAAATATGGTAATGATGATGACCGTGAATTTACAGGAAAGAGCAGTACTCCGAAAGTAACTTTGGGACTTAATATTACCGCTGCATGGCGTGGCTTTGACCTGAACATGACATGGTCTGGACGTTTCGGTGGTTATCATTACCTTAATTCAAAAGGCGCAAACGGTTCTATGATTACCAACGTAGGTGATGCATTACCTGGCGATGCATGGAACAAATTCTATTTCTACGATTCGGAAGCATCTCATGCGGGTATCATCAAAGATGAAAACGGAACTATTATTGGCTCTTCTTATGATCCTGCTACAGATCCCAATGCCAATATTTCGAATGAATATCCGCGTTTGCTCACTTCAGGCGGTACTACTCCGTCAAATACATTCTATTTGTATAATACATCATTTTTCAAATTGAAATCGCTGCAAATTGGTTATACTCTGCCTAAGAAATGGATTGCACCTGCCAAAATCAGTAATCTGCGTGTATTTGTTTCTGGTGAAAACTTGTTGACTATAAAGTCTAGCAGATTCCCTGGTGTAGATCCGGAACTTGGTAGTTCACTAGCTGTATATCCGATTGCCAGAATGTTCTCCGGCGGTTTATCTGTAACCTTTTAATTAAATAGAAATGAATATGAAAAAGATACTCAATTTATTAGCATTAGCAGCTGTATTGGGAACTTCAACAGCTTGCACAGACATTTTGGACACTGCACCATACGATAAACTTTCCAGTGGAACTATGTGGACTACAGAAGAAAGTGTGGACCAAGGGGTTATTGGTGTGTATTATTCGTTGCAGAGACCCTTTCATGGAGATAAATTTATTGGAGCTAATGCCATGATCGGATACTATGGTTATGATGCGTTAGGCATGGCAGGGCAGGGAGAATATGGAATGCAGAACTTATTTACCAAATCGGTAAATCCCAGCAATGGTTTCTTTCTGAAAACATGGCAATGGATGTATGACGGAGTACACCGTGCGAATGCAGCTATTGCCGGTATTCAAAATGCTCCTATAAATGATGCTAAGAAAGCGCGTCTTGTAGCTGAATGCAAAGTGTTACGTGCCTTTTTTTATGACCGTTTGAATATTCTTTTCGGTAATGGTGGTCTGGGTGTACCTCTTTATACCGAGCCTGTTAATCCGTCTGAATGTAACAAGGGGCAGAGTACTGAACAAGAGGTATGGGCACAAGTCATTCAAGACTTAAGTGATGCCATAGCTGAACCTAATTTGCCGGATAATCAAATTCAAGGTGAAGGACGCGTAAGTAAAGGCGCTGCTTATGCATTGCGTGGTAAAGCTTATTTGTTGACCAAAGAATATGATAAAGCTATTGCTGATTTTGCTAAAGTAGGAGACTGTGGCTATAAACTATTTCCAAACTATAGACAGCTTTTTAAGGTTGCTAATGAACGTTGTGAAGAAATGATTCTTAGCGTACAGTATATTGAAGATCCTACCGGATATGGTACAGGTATACAAAAATATTGTGCAGCATTCACTCAAGGTGCAAAAGATTCTCGCGGATGCTGGGGGGACTTACAAGTCACTCCTGCGGTTGTGAATCTCTATGAAGAAGTAGATGGACAAACAGTAAAAGAATTCGCTTGGGAAGATTATTTGTCTGATTGGAAAAAAGTAACTGACATGGAAGCTGCAGAAGGTCATACTAAATACCGCAAAGTTTTCTTTATTCGTGATAAATACGTAAATGGTCAGGAAATTCATCCAACTGTAACTAAAGTTATTGACACCGAATTAGCAAAATTGCCCAAAGAAGTTCAGGCGTTCTATTTACCTGAAGGCAATGAGGCCCGTTTGAAAGCAGCTTACGCTCATCGCGATCCTCGTTTGGCTTACAATGTGGTAACACCTTATGCCAACTATTTAGGCGTAAACAGTAACTCTACTGCAGAAGAATGGTATACCTTCCGTTGGCCGGTAGCCGGAAAATATTATGCAGACCAAGCATCTGCCGAACCCAATGCTAATCCTAACTTGCCAGATAGTTATTATGCTTCAGGTTTCATGAATGCACAGGCTGAATTTAAATACATCCATCGTAAATTCATTGGCGAAGGTTTGGAATATCAACGTCGTGAACAGAATCCGGTGGATGAGCCGATTATTCGTTATGCCGACGTATTACTAATGTGGGCTGAAGCTCTCGTTGAAAAAGGTGATTTATCCGGTGCTATGAGTAAGGTAAAAGAAGTGCGTGACCGTGTTGGCATACCTACAATGGCTTCAAGCTTCTCCGACCAAACTACAGCCCGCAACTATGTACGTGATGAACGTCGTCGCGAATTTGTAAACGAGGGTGTTAACTTCTTTGACGAAATGCGTTGGCGTACATTGAAAGAGACTAAATTTGATGAAAAAGTTGCTCAACATGCGTGGGGAGGTTCAGAAAGTACAGGTGGTACTGTTTATGATTGGATAGGAGAACAATGGTATACATGGCCTGTACCTAAGAGCGAAATTGAACTTAACCCGAATTTGACACGTACGCCGGGATGGGAATATTAACATTCTTTTAGTGGTTATCAATATTCCTAAAAAGAATAAAAACTCGCTTGAAGTTTCTAAAATAGATTTTCGAAAGCAGGCGTTGATTTTTAAAGCTCGATCTTCTATGATTTAATTGATAAAGTCATAGATTGATACAGAATATAGCTGAGTTTATCTGTTTCCGGATAGACTCAGCTGTTTTCTTTTTTATCCTGTCCTCTTCACATATACTGGTCATTTTTGTTTCAAATAAAATTACTTAGCTCTATTTAGGTAAAATGATTGAACTTTATCGTCCCTTTAAACTGCACCGTGCAAATATCCTATATCGGATATAACACGCAAGAGGTAAAAATTACTTCTACTACACAAACATTAAATATTAAAATGGTAGAAGACTCTGAAACTTTGGATGAAGTTGTTGTGGTAGGTTACGGAGTTCAAAAGAAAGCCAATTTGACCGGTGCCGTTGCTTCGGTAGATTTTGAAGAACAAGCGAAATCACGTCCTGTAACGACTGTATCTGCTGCATTGGCAGGATTGAGTGCTGGTGTGCAAGTTATGCAGAATTCCGGTCAACCGGGTAGTGATGGCGCTACCATCCGTGTGCGTGGTGTAGGAACATTGAATGATGCTAACCCTTTGGTATTAATTGATGGTATGGAAGGGTCTATGGATAATATTAATGCACAGGATATCGAAACAATCTCTATTTTGAAAGATGCTGCATCTTGTGCTATCTATGGTTCTCGTGCCGCCAACGGTGTTATCTTGATTAATACCAAGCGTGGTAAAGGTCGCATCAGCGTGAACTATAGTGGCCGTTTTTCTTTAGCTAGTCCAACTAAATTAGTTGATTTTGTGAACAATTATGCTGACTATATGGAATTGATTAACGAATCATTCGAAAATATTGGTCAGCCAATTCACTTTAGCCAACATACTATTGACACTTGGCGTGAGAAGTCTTTACATCCAAACGATGTAAATGAACTGGGAGTACCTAATTATGTAGCTTACCCGAACACTAACTGGCAAGATGTTATTTTTAAGAATGGTGTAATCAATGACCACAATGTATCATTGAGTGGTGGTACTGAAAAAGTACGTTTTCTTACTTCATTAGGCTATTTGGATAATCCGGGATTAGTGGACAATACGTTCCGATCTGGAAAGCCACAAAAGGCTGTGCCGCATTTTTCGGAGTGCTGCTGCTGATTCTGGTAGGTCAGATTCTGATTGTCTCCTTCGGAGGAGAAGTATTCCGGACTACCCCTATCTCATGGCAGGATTGGCTGATCGTGATCGGCTCGACCTCGATCGTCATGTGGGTCGGAGAGATCTATCGGCTACTGAAACGGAAATAACCGTTTAAAAATATACCTTTAATTTAAGGATACCTAATCCTTGTTTAACCATCGGGCGAATAGTTGTCGAAACAACTGTTTGCCCGATTTCGTTCGGACCATTTTGTGGAAATATACATTCGCGTAATCGACTGGATAGTACCCCTCGAACAAATTGACAATCAGATCAGCTTCGTACAATACTTCAAAACCCAACTTTTCGGCCTTGACCGCATTGTGGTGTGCCCCGACAACATCCACAACCCACTGAGCATCTTGTGCCTCGAGCCACGAAGGATCAGATGCAAACCAATCGGCTGCAATACACATTCCCTCTCGCTGCTGATGTATGGGTTGAGAATCGCCGTATTTCCATTTAGCACTGGGACAGCCGATATCATGTAAAAGTGCAGCTATCTCTAATAAACCTGTTTTCCGCTCATCATATCCCTCACGCATAGCAAGCATGCGAGTATATTCATGTACACACAAAGTATGAGCGATTTGCGTGGAATCACATGCAGCATAATAATCTATCACACGCGACATGGCTTGTGCAATCTGCTGCTCTGTACGACTCTTTTCCATCACCTTTCAATTTTACAATCCGACTCTACCAAACAAAATTACGAAAAAGCTTCAAAAATTGGATATCCATACGAAAAAATATAAATTTGCATGAAACTAATTAACTAACAATGAAAAGACAACCCGCTGTCATATCTCTTATACGGTGGATCATTGCACTGACCTTCATCTTTTCAGGATTCATCAAAGCCGTTGATCCTTGGGGAACGGCCATCAAACTCGGAGAATATTTCTCAGCATTCGGAATGGCATGGCTCTCGGGAATCCGTTATTTTATCGGGATTCTGCTCCCAATGATCGAAATGGTACTCGGATTGTGCCTACTGTTCCGAATCCGAGAACGGGCTGCAGCCTGCTGGACATTCGTTCTAATGACATTTTTCACCTTATTGTCATTAATACTGGTAATCTGGAATCCTGTTGCCGATTGTGGCTGTTTCGGAGACTTCATCAAACTATCCAATGGCCAGACTTTCATAAAAAACATTATTCTGCTGGCACTTACCACTCTATTGTGGCGATATACACATAAAGAATCATATCGACAACACGACAAATATCTCGGCATGGAAGAGTGGAGTATGATTCTTCTTTTCTCGCTTTTTTCAGCCGGAATCGGATGTTACAGCATGCGCCATCTTCCGATCTTCGATTTTTTGCCCTACCATCGGGGAGTCAATATCTCCCAACAAATGCCCGGAGACGAGAGTGAAACAATCACGACCTTGATATACAAAGACCGAACGACGGGTAAAGAACATCAATTCGCATTGACCGACACGACGTGGTACGATTCGTTGCGTTGGGAATATATAGACACCCACATTACAGAGCGGAAAAAAGCACAACCGGAAACGACTCTCGATTTCGCCCTGTTCGATTCGACCGGAAACCGTACAGCCGAACTGCTCGCAGAAAGAGATCTTTTTATTATCACGTTGACCGATACGGAACAACCCCTTCCCGAAGTCTGCCGAAAACGTCTGGAAGAGGTTGCCAGTTACGCTGCACAAAACGAATATAAGATCGTATGTGCCACCCCTTCTACATTACCGGCAGACGGTCGCATTGCTTTCGGAGCTGCACGAATCCCCGCATACAACATCGACGGGACAACCCTCAAGACGCTGATCCGGGCAAAAAATGGACTTGTCCTGCTACATGAAGGAGTCCTGCTCGACAAATGGAATTGCCGGGACATTCCAGCCTTTGAGGATAAATACAGTGCCCGCACTCCGCTTGAAGTGGTCATCGAGCAAGACGACCGATGCCAAAAAAGTTGGGTGCTCGGCGTTATGATTACAGGAGTTCTTCTGGTGGGAACAGCTTACTCGATCTACCGCAAAAAACGACATCTCAGATAAAATAAAGTGGAGACACTCCTTTTAAGACGTCTCCACATTTTTTTCGCTATAATCTTTCGTATCCCGTTCATTTATACGAACAGAGGTCACCCCTCTATCTCGCTCAATTCGAACCAGCGGGTACTTTTCTGATCAATTAACGTCAACAATTCGCGGATTCGGGTCGAATGTGCCGTCAAAGCCTCGACCGAAAGCGTACCGCTACATAGTTCCTGCTCAAGTTGTGCTTTCTCCTGTTCCAGTGTTTCAATCTCCCGTTCGAGAGACTCTTTCTCACGACGTTCGTTAAAGGACAATTTGCGTTTCGAAGAATCGGACGACCGTCGCCGCTCCGATACTGCAGGCGTTGATTCCTTTCGCTCTATTCTACCGACTTCCGCCTGCTGTTGATTCTCCTTAAGCCGCTTCCATTCCAAATATTCGCTATAATTTCCGGGGAAATCCTTTATACGTCCCTCTCCTCCGAAAACCAGCAAATGATCGGCCACCTTGTCCATAAAGTAACGGTCGTGAGACACGACGATCAAACATCCACCATATCCTTGCAAATACTCTTCGAGTACCTGCAACGTCATAATGTCGAGATCATTCGTCGGTTCATCGAGTACCAGAAAGTTCGGATTCCGCATCAACACCGTACACAGATAGAGCCGACGACGCTCACCTCCACTCAATTTGGCAATATAGTTATGTTGTGCTTGAGGCGAAAACAGGAAATACTGCAAAAATTGTGACGCACTCATTCTTCTTCCATCATTCAACTCCACCGATTCAGCTACAGCCGTCACCGCATCGATCACTTTCTCTCCCTCATCGAACTCTATCCCCGACTGCGAATAATATCCGAACCGCACAGTCTCACCAATATCTATCGTTCCGGAATCCGGGGCCACTTCTCCAAGCAACATCCGGATGAAAGTGGACTTACCCGTACCGTTATCGCCGATAATCCCCATCTTCTCGTAACGGGAGAACAGATAATTGAATCCATCGAGAATGACCTTGTCACCAAACCGTTTGGAGAGTCCTTTAACCTCGAATATTTTTTTACCGATATAGGTCGCGCCGACATCCAACCGCAGATTTCCCTCCGAACGGCGCTTGCGCAGCCGCTCTTCGAGATCGTTGAACGACTCGATCCGCGAACGGGCTTTGGTTCCGCGGGCCTGCGGCTGGCGACGAATCCACTCCAGTTCCCGACGATAAAGATTTACATCCCTTTCTCGTCGACTCTCTTCCGCCTCGAGACGTTGTCGGCGTTTTTCCAAATAGAGTGAATAATTTCCGTCATAAAGATAGGTCTTCTTATCATCAATCTCGACGATATTCGTACAGACCCGATCCAAGAAATACCGATCGTGCGTAACCATCAGCAGACTGAACCGCCCTCGCGAAAGATACTCCTCCAACCATTCGATCATTTCGAGATCGAGGTGATTGGTCGGTTCGTCGAGGATCAGCAGATCGGGCTCGCAAATCAGCGCATTGGCCAAGGCAATTCGTTTGATCTGCCCCCCGGAGAGTTGATCGACAGGCTGATCGAAATGAGTAATTTTCAGCTGAGTAAGAATCTGTTTGATCCGTGCTTCGTAATTCCATGCATTTTGTGCATCCATCTCGTCCGTTGCCCGACGCAATGCCATCTCATCTCCCGATTCCACAGCCTGTTCATACACAGCAATCGCCCGAAGAGCTGGAGTATCACCGCGCAAACAAGCACTTAATACGGTCCCCGACGGAAACACAGGATTCTGTTCCAAATAAGCGACCTTCAAATCACGTCGGAACGTGATCCTCCCCGACTCATAATCCTCTTTCCCGGCAATAATATTGAGTAGTGTAGTCTTTCCACTTCCGTTTTTCGCAATCAGTCCGATTCGTTGCCCTTCAGCCACACCCAACGAAAGATGATCGAACAACACCAAATCACCGAACGATTTGACAAGATCCTCCACCTGAAGATAACTGACCATATCGATTCCTCTCCCTTAAATTATATAAAAAATGACGGCCGACGGGTCAGAGAGGATACTTCTCGTCCTCTTCTCTCCCTCTCGACCGCCTTATTCGGTTTCCCAATCAGTAGGGTTACTGGGCGGCAGCCTCCTGTTGAGCCTGCTGGATCATCGCATCATTCGCCGTAATCAGAATCTCGACACGACGGTTCTGTGCCCGTCCCTCTTCGGTCGAGTTGTCGGCAATCGGATCGTCATAGGCCAATCCCCGGGTTGTCAGACGCGACGGATCAATCTTCTGTCCGATCAAATAGTTCGCCACAGCCTGAGCCCGTTCTTCGGAGAGCTCCTGATTGATTTTCCGGCTACCCGTGTTATCCGTATGACCGTATATAGCTACATTCGTCTCGGGCGATTGAGCCAGCGACTCTGCAAATTTTTTCAGAGAAGCACGCGATGCACTGCTTAATTCACTTTTCCCGGTCTCAAACAAAATCTTATCGGTAAAGGTTACCTTAATCGCCTGATAGTTGTTTTCATCGGTTACGGTTTCTACCTGAGCACCTTCGATCTTTTCGAGTTCCTCTTTCTGTTTATCCATCCGTTTTCCGATCAGCGCTCCCACTCCGGCACCAACGCCAGCACCAACCAATGTGCCGATTGCTGCTCCTTTACCGCCTCCGGCCAAAGCCCCGATTCCGGCTCCGGCTACAGCTCCGCTCGTTCCACCGATCGCTGCTCCTTTACCGGTTTTACTCATATTCTGAAATGCAGCACAACCGTTTAACAGCATGGCTGCTGACAACAAGGTTACGACTGCCAAATTTATCTTTTTCATACGTCTTTTCTCTATAAAATCCCGCCTCACAAATACTACCGAATGACTGTTTCTTCCCGATCTGGACCTACCGAGATAATCTTCACGGGTACACCGGTCTGCTCTTCGATAAACTCGATATAATTTTTCAATTCCGTCGGGAATCGATCGTATTGCCGAACTCCGTTTATGTTACAGTTCCATCCTTCGAACTCCTTGTAAACGGGAACGACCTCTTCATTGACTTCATACGGGAAGTCGGTAACCTCCTTATCTCCGATCTTATACGCCACTGCGACCTTCAATTTTTCGAAATCGTTCAATACGTCAGACTTCATCATAATCAGTTCGGTCACACCGTTCATCACCACCGAATAGCGCAAAGCGACCATATCGAGCCAGCCGCAACGACGCGGACGTCCCGTTGTAGCACCGAATTCCATTCCGATCTGCCGCATTTTTTCGCCGTCCTCATCGAACAACTCCGTCGGGAAAGGACCGCTGCCTACACGCGTACAGTAAGCCTTAAAGATTCCATATACTTTACCAACCTTCGACGGAGTCGCGGAGATGCTGTTCGTGCCGCTGACCGACTTTGCGGGCGCGCAGGTCCTGCAACAGGCGGACGGCTTTCCAGACAGCGTTTCGGCTCACACCCAGCTTTTGTGCCAGCGTTTCACCGGAGAGATATTGTCCGCTTGCTTCGGTCAGGCAGGCGGCAACGGCATCTTTTACTCGCATGATGCATAATGCTCCTTTGTTTGTCTTTGCAGAAATTCATATTTTTCGCAGGCTTTCGATATTAGCATTATAAACAATTTTCATGGTTTTGTCAAGGGAAAATTTACACGTAGCACGGAAATCGATTTTCATGATTAGCCTCCCCTGAAAGGGGAGGGGGACCGCCGTTAGGCGGTGGAGGGGTTTTTCGTAAAATCTTTTTATGACGTTTTCGGTATAAATGGAAACCCCTCAGTCAGTGCTACGCACTGCCAGCTCAGCACAAGGCACGCCCTGCGGGTGCCCTTTCAGGGGAGCCTCATTTGTCAAACTTCATAATTTGACACAATTTAAATCAACATATTTTTTAAAATTGATTTCCGTGTGCACGCAGATTGCGTGCAAAGCCGTCAGGCGACAGGCTGACCGCCGCAAAAAACAGCCGTCCGGAATCCGAACGGCTGTTGCTCTTATGTTTCTTGTAAATGCTTTCGCAGGATCAATAAGCCTTGCCCCACAGCACCATGTGCTTTGCCGGCTTGCCGCAGCAGACACACTTGTCCGAGATGTGCTTCTGCTCCAGCGGAATGCAGCGGGAACCTACGCCGGTAACTTCCTTGACCTTGTCCTCGCAGGCTTCGTCACCGCACCACATTGCTTCTACAAAACCGTCGCCCTTTTCTTCCAGAGCCTTGGTGATCTCGTCCATGGTCTGGCAGACATAGGTCTTGTTTGTCCGGTTTTCCAGTGCCTTCCGGAACATGCCCTGCGGCACTACGTTCTCCAGCAGGTCGCTGACGGTGTCGCACAGAGCCTCATAGTTCTCGTCCAGAGCGACCGTCTGCTTCTCGCCGTTGAAGCGGGTGGCAACGACACACTGTCCGGCTTCGATGTCCTTGGGGCCGATCTCGATCCGTACCGGAATGCCCTTCATCTCGTACTGGGCAAACTTCCAGCCCGGAGAGTTGTCGGAATCGTCCAGCTTTACGCGGATTCCCTTGGCAGCCAGAGCCTTGTACAGTTCTGCCGCCTTGTCCAGAACGCCTTCCTTGTGCTGGGCAATGGGCACGATAACTGCCTGTACCGGAGCCACAGCCGGCGGCAGTACCAGACCGCTGTCATCGCCGTGTGTCATGATGATCGCACCGATCAGACGGGTGGTCACGCCCCAGCTGGTCTGGTGCGGATATGCCAGCTTGTTGTCCTTGCCAGCGAACTGAATGCCGAATGCCTTGGCGAAGCCGTCCCCGAAATAGTGGGAAGTACCTGCCTGCAATGCCTTGCCGTCGTGCATCAGAGCCTCGATCGCATAGGTAGAAACTGCACCGGCGAACTTGTCGCTTTCGGTTTTCCTGCCCTTGACTACCGGCATTGCCAGACACTTTTCGCAGAAGTCGGTGTATACGTTCAGCATACGCTCGGTTTCTTCAATTGCCTCCTCTGCGGTGGCGTGAATGGTGTGGCCTTCCTGCCACAGGAACTCACGGGAACGCAGGAACGGACGGGTAGTCTTTTCCCAGCGTACCACGCTGACCCACTGGTTGTACAGCTTCGGCAGGTCGCGGTAGCTGTGTACAATGTCCTTATAGTGATCGCAGAACAGGGTTTCCGAAGTCGGACGGACGCAAAGCCGTTCCTCCAGCTTTTCGCTGCCGCCGTAGGTGACCCATGCCACTTCCGGAGCGAAGCCCTCTACATGATCCTTTTCCTTTTCCAGCAGGCTCTCCGGAATGAACATGGGCATGTTGACATTCACGTGACCAGTCGCCTTGAACATGCCGTCCAGAATCCGCTGTATATTCTCCCAGATCGCATAGCCGTAGGGACGAATGACCATACAGCCCTTTACGCTGGTATAAGATACGAGTTCTGCCTTTTTGCAGATGTCGGTGTACCACTGTGCAAAATCCACGTCCATTGCCGTGATCTCTTCCACCATTTTCTGATTCTTTTTTGCCATAGTATCCTCCTGTGGTTGTTTCCGGTGCAGCCGCACCGTCAGTCTGTTTTCAGTATAGCATATTTTTTGCGGAATTGCAAGGGGATTCTTGGATTTGGTATGCGACGCCGGCTCCTCAGCCTGCGCAGTCCGGTCTCTTTGCCGCTATTCCCGACCCCACGCAGCCTGCTGCCCCAGTGGTCGAGAGCGATCAGGCAGCCGAGGTCGCAAGCCTCGATAACGCGCTCAACAACCCCGATTTCACGTCGGTGTTTGCGCCCATCGATCCGCAGGCCAGCCGCAAGAAGATGGCCAAGCAGGCCGGTGTCGAGCCCGTCATCCTTATGGAGCATGTCACCAAGATCTATCCGGCACAGCCCAACAAGCCTGCACTCGACGACATCAACATCGAGATCTATCCGGGCGAGTTCGTCTTCCTGGTCGGTCACTCCGGTTCGGGTAAGACCACGCTGCTGTCGACGCTCAACCGCGACGTCAAGCCGACGAGCGGCCGCATCCTGGTTGCCGGTCAGGACCTCATGAAGATCAAGAACCGCAAGGTTCCGTTCCTGCGTCGCCAGATTGGCGCCGTGTTCCAGGACTTTAAGCTTCTGCCGCAAAAGACCGCCTACGAAAACGTGGCGTTTGCCCTTCAGTGCATCGGCAAGCCCAAGGGCGTCATTCGCAGCCAGGTGCCCGAGGTGCTGCGTCTGGTCGGTCTGGCCGATCAGATGGACTCGCTGCCCGACCAGCTTTCCGGTGGCGAGCAGCAGCGCGTTGCCGTCGCCCGCGCTATGGTCAACCGTCCGCCGCTGCTGATCTGCGACGAGCCGACGGGCAACCTCGACCCGGCGATCTCGCTGGGCATCATGAAGCTGCTCGAGCGTATTAACCGCACCGGCACCACCGTGATCGTCGCCACGCACGACCGCGAGATGGTCGATAGCATGCACCGTCGCGTGATCGCCCTCGAGGGCGGCCACGTTATCCGCGACCAGGAGAGGGGAGGTTACGGCAACTATGGCACCAACTAACGTGGGCTACTCCTTCAAAGAGGCAATCAGCCACTTCTTCCGTAACTGGACTACCTCGCTCGGCGCCGTCATCACGATCTTCCTTTCGCTGTTTATCATCGGCCTGTTCATCATGGGCTCCGCGATGCTGAACTCCGTGATCGGCACCGTCGAGGATCAGGTTGTCATCAACGCGTTCATTAGTGATGACGCTGATCAGGCCGATGTTCAGGCTTTTGAGGCCGAACTTAAGACGTGGAATAACGTCAAGTCCGTGACCTATAAGGACAAGGACGACGCGCTGGCCGAGTATACGAGCAAGATGTCGGGCAACGCCGACGCCACCATGAGCGCGCTCGATGGCCAGAACCCGCTGCCGGCTTCCTTCGCTATTGAGATGGACGATCCGTCCAAGGTCGAGAGCACGGCAGAGAAGCTCAAGAAGGATGCCGATTTCCAGAAGATCGCGGATGACGGCGACGTCAACGCGAGCGTACTGTACGGCCAGGAGGAAGTGAGCCGCCTGTTCCAGGTGACCAACTACATCCGCATCGCCGCCGTGGTGCTCGTTGGCCTTCTGACCTTTATCGCATTCATCTTCATCAACAACACGATTCGCCTGTCCATCACGGCGCGTCGTCGTGAGATTGCGATTATGCGTCTAGTCGGCGCCAGCAACGGCTTCATTCGTGGCCCGTTTATCACCGAGGGCGTACTGCAGGCCATTTTGGGCTCGCTGCTTTCCATCGGCGTTCTGGAGCTGCTGCGCAATCTGATGATTCCGCGTCTGCAGGAGAGCATCGGCTGGATGTCGTTTGCCCTGCCGATGCAGTATTACCTGGTGACCTATGCTGCGTTGATTCTGGTCGGCGTGATTATCGGTCTCTTTGGTTCTGCCATCGCCATGCGCCGCTACCTGCGCGTGTAGGCATGCCTGGAATTCATCCCTTCCAACGGGTCGTCTCTTATGGGGCGGCCCGTTTTTTTGTCCCCTAGGGATCATTTGGGTAGACTCTTGGGATGTAAACGGCAAACGATAGCAAGGAGGCGCCATGGGGCGCAATAACAAGCATAAGCGTGGAGCTCGCAATAAGCGCGGGCCGGTGCGCAGCGAACGCCGTCCGAGCCTGACCGGGCGCGTGCAGCTCCATGAGCACAGTGCCTATGTCATAACCGAGAATGGCGACTACAAGGTCATGGGCCGCGGTAAGCGCGAGATCATGGACGGCGATACCGTTGCCGTGAGCATTAAGAACAGCCCGCATGGCGAGCGTCGCGCCGTGATCGAGGGCGTGGTTGAGCGCGCAGCTATAAGCGTGGTGGGCACGTACCAGACCGCCGGTCCGCTCGGTGTGATCGAGCCGCTCGATTCGCGCCTGAAGGCCGACTTCTTCATTCTGCCCGAGGATACCTCGGCGGATTGTCTGGGCGTTCACCCGGGTGATGCTGTTGTCGCGCGCATTTTGACCTACCCGACGCGCCTGGAATCGGGTACCGTGACGATCGAACGCCGCATTGGCGGAGACGACGCGCCCGATTTGGGTGTTCAATATGTGATGGCGCGTTACGGCTATACCGATAGCTATCCCGAGGCCGCGCTGGACGAGGCCGAGGGGCTTTCGCTCGATGTGTCCGCGGCGCTTAAGGACCCGCTCCGCCGCGATCTGCGCGACCGCTTTGTCATCACGATCGACCCAGTCGACGCGCGCGACTTTGACGATGCCATTTCGTTGGAGCGCACGCCCGAGGGTGGCTACAAGCTGGGTGTGCATATCGCCGACGTTTCACACTATGTGGCTTGGGACGGGCATATCGATCTTGAGGCTCGCCATCGCACGACATCGGTGTATTTGGCCGATCGCGTGCTTCCCATGCTGCCCGAACGCCTGTCCTGTGACCTGTGCTCGCTTCGTCCTGACGAGGACCGGCTTGCGTTTACCGTCGATATCGAGCTCGATGCGCAGGGTCGCGTGCGGCATTACGATCCGTACCCCAGCGTGATTCGTTCGCGTGTGCGTATGGACTATGACGGCGCCGAGGCGCTGCTGGTGCGTGCCGGCGCGGTTGAGTATTCGGTGCTGGAGGGTGCGGCCGAGGATGTTGCGGCTGCCGAGACCTCGCGCGAGGAAGCGCTTGAGCGCGGTCTTGCGTGCGAGGAGGCCGCCCGCGGCTACAACGTCGACCTCGGCAATTTCCTTGTCGCCGCCAACGAACTCGCCGAACTCCGCCGTCGTATCCGTCGCGCCCGCGGCTCAGTCGATTTTGACACGGCCGAGATTCGTGCTCTGTTGGATGAGGACGGAGTACCCGTGCAGATTGTGGTGCGCGAGCGTTCGTGTGCCACGTCGCTTATCGAGGAAGCCATGCTGCTCGCCAACGAGTGCGTTGCAGAGTGGCTGGCAGACCGTGATATCGAGGCCTGCTATCGCGTGCATGAGGATCCGAGCCCCGATAGCCTGCACGGTGCTGCCGTTGCGCTGGCGCAGCTAGGCATCATCGACGATCGCCGTGCTGCCGGTATTGCCCTGGGGAGCCCCGATGAACTGCAGGCTGCAGTCGATGCTGCCGCCGGTACGGCCAACGCACCGCTCGTTAACACGCTGCTTCTGCGCAGCATGCAGCGCGCGCTGTACAAGCCGCGCAACGAGGGCCACTTTGCGCTCGCCGCGCCGTGCTACTGTCACTTTACGAGTCCCATCCGTCGCTACCCCGATCTGGTAGTGCACCGCGTGCTCAAACTGCAGTTGGCCTATGAGCAGCTCGGCGGCAAGATCATCAAGTCACTTCTGGAAGATTATGATATGACGGGAGAGGAAGCTTTGCAGATGTACAATGCAAAGAACCGCAAGGAATATACGTTGCAGCTGCACGCAAAACTGAAAGCATTAGGACTGGAATAGGAGACATCAGATGATTGCAATTATTGATTACAATGCAGGAAACTTAAAGAGTGTGGAGAAAGCGCTTCATTTTCTTGGACAGGAATGTGTTGTCACGAGAGATTTTCATGAGATCGAACAGGCAGATAAAGTAATTCTTCCGGGCGTTGGAGCCTTCGGAGATGCGATGGGACAGCTGAAAAAATATGAGCTGGATCAGGTGATCCGCGAGGTTGTGCAGGAAGACAAGCCGTTTCTCGGCATCTGTCTGGGTCTGCAGCTGCTGTTTGAGGGCAGCGAGGAGAGTGACGGCGTGGAGGGACTTCATCTGCTGGACGGAGAGATCGTGAAGATTCCGGAGGCGCCGGGACTTAAGATCCCGCACATCGGCTGGAATTCACTGGATTTCCCGCATGAAGGAAGATTGTTTGCCGGATTGAAGGAACAGCCGTATGTCTATTTTGTACATTCCTACTACCTGAAAGCGAAAGATCCGTCGATTGTGAAGGCGACCACAGAGTACGGCGTGACGATTCATGCTTCCGTGGAGAAGGGCAACCTGTTTGCATGCCAGTTTCACCCGGAGAAGAGCAGCAC
>OHBJ01000251.1_pt1 | contig 31858 bp, 30 predicted proteins | sample 1577241 | NCBI WGS metagenome assembly OHBJ01 (sample SAMEA3541594, study PRJEB24748) | human gut metagenome | biome: human gut; feature: human-associated habitat; material: faeces | place: China | collected 2012 | reverse complement strand
TTTCTCAGCATTCTTTAAAATGATTAACATTTTGGAATGCTGAGTATAATGCTTCAAATGGATACATTAACATTTCAGGCAGAGAGTATTGCTTATGTGGTATGCAATCATTTCGGATTGGACACTTCGGAGTATTCGTTTTCTTATATTGCGAGTTGGACTTCTGGAAAAAATATGAGAGAACTGAGAGCGTCTATGGATACCATTCGCAAGACTTCTGCTGAAATAATCGGACAGATTGAAACGCAGGTGAAAGAATTGCAGGTGGAATTACCGGAACAGCAGGAAGAACTCAGTGCCATGCAGTTTGCTGAACAGACAATTAACCGGCTGGAGCAGGAACGAACAATCTTCAGTAACGACCAGAGAAATCTTATTGTCAATTTTGCATTTAAACTGGATGACAGAGAAGCAACAGAGCAATTAGCAGAGAATCTTGCAGATGCAATTATAAATGGAAATCGAGAGAAGGTATTTGAATTGAGTGAGGAGGCACAGACACAGATTGATAGTCTGCCAGATCCTATGATCGGATTATCCGAATTGCATGAAGCTGGATTTTATTCAGATATTATGCTGCCACTTACCGAAGAAAGAGCAGTAGAACTGTATCGTGAGGGTGTGACAGTCTATGGCTTGAATGGAGCCAGAGAAGAACAGGGACAGTCACAGAAACTTATAAATCTGGAACAGGATATTTCTCGGCATGATGGCTTATTTGGAGTGACGAAGTTTGACTGGAAAAATTATCAGAGAAGTATGGAAACAGCCATAACACCAGAAGAAAAGATGAAAATAAAAGAAACCATCCTTTTGGAGGGGGAGGGAAATCGTTACGGCATTTATCAGATCAATAGCAGACAGGAAGAAAGAGGGTATCAGTTTTTAGGACTTGAAGCGGCAAAAGAACTTGGTTTTACCATTCACGGAAAAGATTATCAGATGGTTTACAGTGAGAGACTGAGAGCTACGACTACACTGGATAATCTCTATGAAAGATTTAACATAGAAAGACCAAATGATTTTACCGGACATTCTATGTCAGTCAGTGATGTGATTATAATGAACCGTGGCGGAAATCTAAAAGCATACTATGTGGACTCGTTTGGATTTGAAGAATTGCCAGACTTTATTGCGCAGAGAGCAGAGGTGTTAAATGACAGTCCGATAAAGGCGTATCCGGAAGTTTACATGGGAACTTTGGAAAACGCTATGCAAGAGAGAAATGTAGATACTTACCTGGATTCCAGAAAGCTGAACATTGACTGCAAAAATGCAATAGAACAGGCAATTTCAGATAACTTTGATGGTATGAGCCTGAACCCTGATGCTGCAGTAGCTGTGGTTGAAAAATATGGAGAAGAACGTGTTGCGTTTGTCCTGGCAAATACATTGAAACAGCTTTCCTATGATGGAAGATTTTCTGATTTTAATAAACAGTGGGCGGAAGGGATTGAAGTTCCAGAAAACATCAGTCGGGGAATGGATCTGAACAGAGACTATGTTGTGAGCAGTCATCCGGCAGTTTTGAATGGCTTCATTGATATGGCGAAGAGAGAAATTCGTACCCGCAAGCTGGAACAGGTGCTTGATGTGAAAAATCAGCATATTACTGAAAATACGAAAGGATATGAAGCAGAGGGACACACTGGAACATGGTATGCACTGGATATGAAAGAATATCATGGAGAGAGATTCTTCCAGATGCGTAGTGAACAGTATGGACAGGAAGTAGCAGATATTATAGTTTCTGAAAATGGAACACTGGTAGCAGAGGATATCTGGCATGGATTTGATGAAGGAGTCAGAGAAGCAATCTCGGAATATCTGGAAGAAAATGGAGCGACAGTCTATGATCTGACAGAAATTCCACCACAGGCAACTGTTATCCTGACAGATGGAACAGTATTAAAAACGGAAAGACAGCAGGCGGTCAATACAGAAAGCTGGGAACCAACTCTGACAGGGAAGAATCTGAAGGATGAAGAACAGCAGTTTAGCTTTTTTGAGATACATAAGGTCAGGGAAAATGATGGGATTGATCTGAAAATGCCAGATATTCATTATGTTGGTCAGTATTATGTGATTGAAGACTTGGAATCAAAAGGTGGCTTGAAGATTGAACGTTACAACGGTTTGGAAGCTGCACTGGGAGCATATTATTCACTGCCAAATCATAAGATGAAAGCTCTTGGAATTGAAAATACGGCACCATTGCCAGGAAGCCTGGATTTTATTCAATGTAAAAATGGTATAGACACATTAATCTATGATTGCCAGAAAGTAGAAGGATGGCTGAATCCGGAGATATATAATATATTCAAAAATCTGAAAATCAGTCTGGATGGGCACGATACGGAAATCGCATATAAGATTGGAGAATCATATTTGACGATTCAGACAACAGAAGAAGGGTACGATTATACATTTTTTGATAAAAACTATTTGGAACTGGATGGCGGGATTTACGATGAACCGGATATTTCTATCTCAGAAGCGGTAGATGAGATTTTGCAGGAGGAAGGCTTTTCACTAAAGGATGCGGAAGTGACTGACTATGAGGCATTGGAAATAAAAACGGAACATGCAGAAAAAGAGAATATCGAACAGATGCAGATGGAGCAGAATTGTCCGAAATCTATTTTTGAAGGATATGATAGAAATACTGCGATAGAAAGATATGAGGGAATTACTGTTCAATTTGCAGATGCTAAGACTTATCTGACTGTACAGCCAACGAAAGAAGGTTATTCCTATATTTTTTATGATGCTGATTTGAAGGAAGTCGGCGGCGGAACGCATGAATATCTGGATGATTCCATACAGGAAGCAACCTATGCAATCTTGAAAAAAGAAGGAATGCAGAAGGAGCAGTGTATAAAAATAGATGATTCAACATTCAGGGACGAGCTGATTCAGAATGCGAAAGAGTTGTTGGAAAATGGAACTGTTCGTCGTACTTCGGAACTTGGAAGATGTGAAGCAGCGTTGAATGGCATGAACCGGGCAGAGGTTGAATATGACGTACTGGCTCACACAAGGGCAGTGCTAGAAGAAATGGGAATGGAAAATGAAGTTACACTGATTGGTGCAAGAGTATATGGTTCCAGAAGCAAAGAAGGATTTTATCATGCAGATTCTGATGTAGACGTAGTAGTATCTTATCGGGGAAACATCCGAGAAGATACGTTGTTTAATGCAGTTAATGAAGCTGGGTTGAAGATTGCAGGACTTCCGATAGATATTAATCCGGTTTCGGAAGAAAGAACGGGAACGCTGGCAGAATATATGAAGCAGGCAGAGGAATATCTGGATAAGCAGGAACGTTCAAAAGCTATCGAAGAACAGTCTAAAGGAACAATTGCGTTTTATGTAGCGGAGTGTATGGAATTTCCGGTTATGGGTGAATACCATGAAAATCTTACACTGGAAGAAGCCTTACGCATATATGAAACAATTCCGGCAGAGCGTATGAATGGAATTAAAGGAGTTGGATTTGAGTTGCATGACGGTAGCGATTATGACGGACCATATGATCTTATGAGAATGGGTACTGTAGATCGTGAAGGTATCAACATGATTCAGCACTATAAAGACAGTCCATTGGTTCAGAAAGCAATAGATGATGTGGAGAAGTATTTTGCAGAAAAACAGGAAAAGTCTCGAACAGAAGAAAAGATTGTTGAGAGCAAAAGGATTCCAAAAGAGCAGCCCGGACAGATAAAAGGAAAGAAGGAATCGGTTCTTCAGGCATTGCGGGAACGGCAGGCAAAGATAAAAGAGCAGGAACAGAATAACGCAAAAGAAAAAACGAAGGCTCGCAAGAAAGGAGAAGTAACATTATGATGGTAAGATTTGACGAAGACGAATATATTGCTGTAGCAATTTTTGATACGGGAGACAGAGTCCAGACAATGGAGGCAATGGATGAAATTTTTTCCTATCTGGATGAAGATATGAAATTTCTGATTTTTACTACGATTAAGAAATTATATTATCTCAGCGATGAAGGATATAAAGAATTGCAGAAAACCGTAGAAATTTATAAAGCAGATCTGGAGGTGGATGGAGAATGAGTACGAGTCAGTTTGCAGTTTATCAGTTAAAACGAAAACCAGAATTAAGAAATCTTCTTTATCGAACATATGAAGAACTTGCACAGGAGCAGATTCCTGTGCAGGTGGAAAATTATGAACAGGTATATATTGGAACAATGAAACCGGGCGAAACACCCGAACAGGTAAAAAAGAATATTGATCAGAGACAGCCACATAATTATAAGGGACATGCGATTAGCACCAGTGATGTTCTGGTATTGAATGATAACGGAGAAACAATAGCTTACTATGTAAATAAGAATTCCTTTGTTGTAGTACCGGATTTCATGAGGATTCCCTCTTCTTCTGGTGGACTTACGAAGAACACAGCAGGATATGAAATTAGTGGAAAAGGCGGTACATGGGAAGTAGTAGATTATATTCTTATGGAAGGGAAAAATTTTTTCCTTATGGAGCATGAGCAACATGGAAAAGATGTTGCCTATGTAGTGCTTGACCAGAATGGAAAGGTACTTGTGGATGGGACTTATAATGGATTTGATGATGAAGTAAAACAGAAAATCCGTGATTATCTGCATCCACCGACACAGGATTCACCGGAAAAGCAAAAACCAAAGCTGGAGAATTGGCAAAAGTATCTGGAAAACGGTGAGTATCTACGAAGTGCAGAAATGACAGAGGAAGCAAATTATAATATGATTGACGGACTCAACAATAATGCTGCACCAAAAAAAGAAAAGAAGCGTCCGAAAGAATCCGTTCTGGCAAAGCTCCATCAAAAAGAGAAAGAAATTGCACGACGCAGTGGAAAGAAAGCCATGCAGGAAATTATGGGGCAAGATATGGAGAGAGCAAAGAAATAGCAAAGAAGAAAGGCTGGTCACTTGGTTGTGGCTGGTCTTTTTTCATATATAAAAAGACTGGCCAGTAACGATCCTATCGTTTAAGGCTAGTCTTTGTAGTGAGTTGCAATATCTTCTATTTCACAATCCAAAATGTTGCAGAGGGTGTTAATGGTATTCATACTGACACCTTCATTGTTCTGCAAACGATGTATCAGTGACTTGCTGAAATGGTATTCTTTGTGAAGTGTGTATTTTGTGATACCTTTCTTCTGCATGGTAAGCCACAGGTTATCATATTTAATCAACGGGTATCTCCACCTTTTTCTTGTCTTTCCTTCATTATAGGGTTAAGATAGAAAGTAACAAAGGTTCTGTTTTCGGAACCCATGCGTATAAGGAGGAGCAGATTTGAAAAAGACAAATATTGGGAGACAGATACTGATAATTGCCTGTTTAATAGGAGTAGTGGGGATATGTAGTTATTTCTATACAGTGCAGTCAAAACCTCTTTCAGAAATCCCGGATGCGATTAATAGTTCACGTTTTAATACAACGGAGCATTTGACGGTTATAGCAAATCAGGAAGAAATTGAAGATAAACATAAACTGGCGAAGCAGATTGTAGAAATGTGCCAGAATAATTCATTTCAGTCTATTAAGTTCTCTTATGATATGGTGTGTCCAACAGAGTTGCAGATTAATGTGTATAAGACAGAAAAGGATTTTGATGATAACAAAAAGTTCTGTGAAATATCGTATCTGTCAGAGGAAGAAAATGAAGATTACGATATTGTTCATAATTCAGAAAAATTTACGATGTATGTAGACGGAGAAATAGTTGAATAGAAAGACTGAGGTTTACTTCCACAAAGAAGAAACCTCAGTTTTTGCTTATCATTTTTCATGGGTCTGTTCAAGCTGTCGCTCTTGTGGCTGATGGGTGCCGAGTATGATGTCAACATTAGAACATACGGTGCGAAGCTCCCGCTCATATTCACGACGGGCATTAAATTCTTCACGTTGATCGGATTGCAATGCAGTCAGACGACTCTTTTCTTCACGAAGCATTTTTAAGGTGGGTAATTTCTTTCCTTGTGCTTTTTCCTTCAGTATTCGGAGAGCTGACTCATAAAGGGTGAGTTCTGCCCGGTGTTGTTCATAGAATTTTTCTTTATTCCTGCTTTTTCGATATTCGGAATAGAGATCTTTATTTGCCAGATATTGCCCAGTGTAATGAATCTGCTCGTTGATTCCTTTTAAAGTATCTTCTGTATTTTTAAGGGAATTTCTGGCAGTAGTGCTTTGAGCAGTGGCATTAGAAAGTGCAGCGTCTAAATCTTCTTTTGATTGGAAGCCATGCTCCTGTACATAGGCTACGGTCTGAGCCATCATCTTCAAATTGGATAATTTTACTTTCTGAGCATATGCCTGACTTTGCTGTGCTTTGATACAATGCTGTAAATCCGTTACCAGTCGTAAGTCAGATTTGATAAAGAGGAATGCATGAGGAGATCCAAAACCGGAAGATATTGGCATAGCAGAAGAATAGGTATTATCGGTAATATCAGAAGCTGGCTGTTTTGAAATTTGCTGGTTGGCATTTTCCTGAAATACCTCTAATAGATGTTTTTCTTCATAAAGCGTTCCGAGTGCTCTGCCGGTAATATATTTTTGACGATTAGGATGTAGATAACTGTATCTGCCACGACTAACTTTAAAGGTGATGTTATATTTTTCTGACAGCAATTTTGCAAACTGTTCTTGTGAGACTGCTGTTGAAGAAATATCTTCAATTGCATTACGAAGAAATTGCTTTTCGGTCTGAAATGTTGTCTGTCTTGGCGTGAGTCCTTCTTTTTCAAGTTCGGCGTTGTGCTGATTGAGTTTTTTCTGTCCTCTGCGTTTCGCCCAGTATTCTTTCTCGGATATTTTCTTTTCAGCAGGTGTTAGAAGGTCAACCTGGTTTAGTCCGTTGGCGTTGCACATATCCATGACTTTTTGTTTTAGATGGATTCGGTATCTGTCAGAAAGATGATGCTTATAGCCGGCTTTTGCGTCACGGTCAAATTCCATATATGGCTGTGGTTCGACATCATATTTCCGAATGCTGTTGATTACGATATGCACATGGATATTGCCACTTCCATTATGACCGTCAGTATGTGTGCAGATAAGAGCCTGATGTCCGGGAAAGTTTTCTCTTGCATATTCCAACCCTAACTTTTGAGCCTGTTCACCCGTCAGACCATGTTCGTCCCTGTCCTTGGGATCGAAGCTGATAATATAATGATGAGATTTGATTTCGTTAAAAGACTGATTTTTATGAAAATAGGCATTTGTTTCCATGCACTCAGCAGCAAAACTGAACGGATCACAGTTTAAGCCGTCAAGATAATATTCTTCACGAATGAGCATATGCCCTTCATCATCAAGAATAGGTTTTTGCGTATATTCGTCATGCTGAAAAATCAGATAACGCTCAGCTTCTCCGTAATCAGCATTTTTACTTGCGATATGTTTCAGTATTGCCACGAAAATCACCTGCCATTTCCATTACCTTGTATTTCATTTCATATAAATCCCGAAGACGCTTATTTATTTCTCCACGCATTTCCTGTGAAAGAATTCCGCCCTGGTTAAAATATTTTGCTATCTGGTTGAGGTTACTGCCTATTTTACCGAACTCTGCAAGCAGACTTTTAATTTCTGGAACATCAGCAACAATCTCGATTTTTGTATGTACATTTCCCTTTAAGGTTTGAGTTCGTACATAAGCTGCCAGCGACAGGTTGGCTTGCTTTGCGGCATTTTCAATAATGGCAAATTCAGTGTCCGTGAATCGGACAGTAATACGTTGATTGCGGGACATTTCTTTTTCTTTCTTTGGTCTTGTCATAATTTCTATTCCTTCTTTCGTTATCTCCCGATGATTTACAGACAGGCAAATTTCACGTTTACAGTGAAAGGCAAGTAATAAAACTTTATTACGCTGTGACCATGCAAATGGGAACCAACGAGACAATTTTTAATTGTATTTGAGGGTATGGGGAGCAAAATCCCCATCAAGTTGCCTGCTGGCAAAACTCGGTATCCGAGTTTTTGGCTGCCAAGGCGAAACTTGCTCTAAGAAAGAAATCCCTCTACTAATAAAGCGTGAGAAAGCTGTTTTACAAACCCCTAAAATGAAAAAAGTAAAAAAATCTGAAAAAGGGGGTTGGTAAATAACCTCTGCCGGGCTTTATAGGTAGAAGGAAAGTTTCAGGAGGTGTAAAAGAATGTCAGCAAAAGAATTACCAACACTGGAGGAAATGCAGGCAATGGCAGAGGTAGACCTCAAAAATATAGATACCAGTAATCTGATTGATATAGAGCAGGTAAAGATAAGAACGGAGTTGCCACAAGAGGAACGGATTGCAGACTATATTCATCAGATTAAGAACCCATATTGTTATATTTCTCATGGGGTGGCAGTGAAAATCAGTTTTACCGGGAAATGTACGCTGGAAGAAAGTCTGAGCAGGTGTATTTCATTATGAAGAACGAAAAAACAGGTCAGAAAGAAATTTGGAAAAGAATGAAAAAAGGTATAGCAGTGAGCCAGAAGTTATGTTAATATGGTGTTGGGTCAAAATTTAAGAGCATTCAAGAAGCCATGAATTTCTTGGTTTACACTGCCGGACGGCATAGTAAATTAGGAGGTTGATGGCTTTATGTATTTTAATCAAAAGTCTATATTAGCGGCAGACTATTTAAGACTTTCCAGAGAAGATGGAGACAAGCTGGAAAGTGATAGTATCCGCAATCAAAGAAGTCTCATTAACGATTTTGTAAAACAGCACCCGGACATTACCCTGGTCGATGAATATATTGATGATGGTTACAGTGGAACAAATTTTGAGCGTCCAGCATTTAAAAGGTTGCTCGAAGATGTGAAGAAAAAGAAAATCAACTGTATCATCGTTAAGGACTTATCCAGACTTGGAAGAAACTATATCGAAACAGGACGATATCTGGAAAAGATATTTCCGTTTCTTGGAGTCAGGTTTATTGCCATTACAGACCATTATGACAGTGCTGCGGAATCGGATGATGCAGATCAGATCATAGTTCCCTTTAAGAATCTGATAAACGATGCTTATTGCAGGGACATCTCAATTAAAATCCGAAGTCAGCTAGATGTGAAAAGAAAAAATGGGCAGTTTATAGGAAGCTTTGCAGGATACGGGTATCAAAAAGACCCGGAGAACAAAAATCATCTTATCATAGATGAATATGCAGCAGAGATTGTTCGGTTTATTTTTAATCTGAAAATGGGCGGGTACAGTTCGCAGAGGATTGCTACAAAATTAAATGAAATGGGAGTATTGCCACCACTGGAGTATAAGCGAAGCCGTGGAATGAAATATAACAGTGGATTTCGTTCGGGAGCTAATCCCAAATGGGCAGTTACGACAGTGAACCGTATTTTGACAAATGAGCTTTATACCGGGACGATGGTTCAGGGAAAAAATCGTAAGATCAATTACAAAGTAAAAGAGTGCAGACCAGTAGCGGAAGAAAACTGGATTCGGGTTGAAAAAACTCATGAAGCTATCATAGTAGAAGAAATATTTCAGTATGTACAATCACTGCTGGAACTGGATACCCGTACTGCACCGGATGAAGATTCTGTATATTTGTTTTCGGGATTTTTACGCTGTGGAGATTGCGGACAGAACATGGTAAAAAGAAGCACATCTAAAAAAGGGAAGAGATATTATTATTACCATTGTTCTACATATAAAAACGGAGATGGGTGCAGTTCACATCTGATCAGTGAAAAAATTGTACATGCAGTTGTGCTGGAAGCGATTCAGAAGCAGATTGCATTATTAGTAGATGCGGAAAACATTATCCGGGACAGTGGAATGGAAAATTATAAAAAAACAGAATTTGATTCACTGGAAAAGCAGTTGACTGTTCTCCATGAGGAAGTGGAAAGATATAAAGATTTAAAAACTCGTTTATATCAGGATATGTTGGATAATATTGTGACCAGAGAAGAGTACCATGAGTATAACCAGAGATTTTCGGATAAGTTGCATAATGCGGAAGAAGCAAAACGTGAACTGGAAAAAAAGAAAGAAAAGGCAGTAGTGGAAGGAAAAAGGGAACATCCCTGGATAGAAGATTTTAAAAGCTACCAGAATATCACACAGCTTGACCGTAAAGCAGTAGTCACATTAATTGATAAGATTATCGTTTATGGAAAAGACCGTCTGGAAATTCAGTTTAAGTATGCCGATGAAATACAGGAAATGACGAAGGTAGCTCAAAATATTCGGGAAATAGAAGAAAAGGAAGGTAGATTCAAATGCGGTGCATAAGTTACACAAGAACCACATCATGCAAATCCAGTGAAAGCATTCCGACAGATATTATTCAGCAGCAGAATGAACAGATTCAAAAATATATACAATCGCATGGCTGGAAGCTGGTTGCAAAATACAGTGACAGAAAAAGGGACGATAACGAGAATACAGCATTTGAAGAAATGACGATGGATGGTATCAGCAGGAAGTTTGACATGGTGGTGGTAAATAGCATTGATCGCTGTGGTAAATATATTTCCTGTGCTGAAGATGTCCTTGCAAAAACATTCTTCCCGGCAGGAATCCATTTTTCAGTAGTACAGGATGATTTTTGCAGTATCGAAAAAAGCAGAGAAGAAATTGATGAATATTTCAGAAAAGAAAAAATTGCGGTACAGATAAAGAGTATGCGGGAGTTTGCTGTGCGAGAGCAAATTGAAGGATATTATAACGTACATGATGAAAAGTATGGATACATACTTTCAGAAGACCGGAAAGAGTTACTGGTTGAAGAAGAAGCAGCTACGATTGTACGTGAAGTGTTTCAGATGCTTTTGGATGGTGTATCAGTAAAAAAAATAGCCGATATTATGAATGAGAGAGGTGTTGAATCACCTATGGTACATAATGCCAGGGTGGGACATAAGCATTGGCCACATTATGAAAATAAATGGAGTGAAGGATCGCTTCGGAGAATCTTAGACTGTACAGCGTATGACGGCTATTGGAAGAAAACAATCAATGGAAAACTCTGTACAATTCCAATTACTCCGATATTGGAAAAAGGCGTATTTGATAAGGCAAAAGAAATTGTAAAAAGTCGGTCAACGACAAAAAACCGCAAAGGCGGAAAACTGGGACCGTATGTTCATAAAATATTTGATGAAGAAACAGGAAAACCACTGTATTTAAGAAATTTTCAAAGCGGAGATTCTGTATTTGTATTGAATTCAAAGATAAATGAGCTGCCAAAGAGCAAAAGAATTTATATAGAAGTAGACGTAGTTACAAGAGCAGTAAAAGAAGCAATTCAATCGGAAATGGATATGGCAGAAAGAATGACCAGATATTTGGAAACGGAAGCTATACAGAAACTGTTACAAAAAGAACAACAGCAATATTCAGAAAAGGCTTGGATGATATTTCAGGAAATGGAGCAGGTAGAAAAAGATCGTATTCCGATATATGAGAAATTTAAAAATAACGAGCTTACAGAGCCAGAGTATCTGGATAAAAAAGAAGAAATACAGTCACAGCTACAAATGTATGAAATGGATTTTGAAGGACTTATGGAGCGGTTTGCCGAGATGAAGAAAGCATTCAGCAATGAAAATGAATGGATAAAGACGTTTCAGAGAGTGGAGCTTCCAGAAGATTTGGAATTTGAACATGTGAAGAAATGGGTAGATAAAATAATTGTTTCAAATTTCAAAGAGGTACATGTGTATTTGACAATGCAGAGATGGAGAGATTATTTTCCAGAAGAATGGTTGGAGGAATAGTTTATGGCGAGAAAAAGCAGAAGAAATAAAAGTACTGAAGTAAATATTTCTCAGGACATAGTCAAAAATAAAAATCTGTTAGATACAGCAGCATATGTTCGTTTGTCTGTTGAGAACGGTGGAAATGAGACTGATGAAACGCTGGTAGTACAACAGATGTTGGTTGAAAAATATATTGAAGAACATCCTGACTTGCGACTGGCAGGTACATATAGTGACAATGGATTTAGTGGAACGAATTTTGATCGACCTGGATTCATAAAACTTATGGAAGATGTGAAAACAGGAAAAATTCAATGCATTGTTGTAAAAGACTTATCACGTTTTGGCAGGGATTATCTGGAAACAGGATATTATCTGGAAACCATTCTTCCAAGACTTAATGTAAGGTTTATTGCAATTACGGATGATTATGACAGTTCCAGAAAGGAAGATCAGGAGAATATCAGTGTACCTCTGAAAAATATGGTTAATGCCATGTATGCAAAAGATATGTCAAAGAAAATATTGGCTGCAAAGGATGCACAGAGGAGAAATGGAAATGTGACACTGAGTAAGGTGGCGTTTGGGTATATTCGCTCAGAAGACAGGCACAGACAGATTGTGGATGAGGAGACAGCCCCATTTGTAAGAATGATATTTCAGTGGTACATGATGGGAGTCAGTAAGCCTAAAATTGCAGACAGATTAAATCTTATGGGTATTGCAACACCAGGGCAGAGAGAGAAGATGGAAAATTTAACAGTTCCCCTGGAAAAGACAAAATGGCGTGCGGACAGTGTAGATAAAATTTTGAATAATCCGACATATGCCGGAGATATTGTGACAGGAAAATTGAAACAAGCGTTGTATAAAGGCGTCAAACAGTATAAGACAAGTCCGGAAGACTGGAATATTCAAAGAGATATGCATCAGCCTATGATCGCCAGAGACGATTATGAAGAATTGCAGGAAAGAGCAAATGCAATGAAAAAAATAACGAAGGACTGGCGTGTGAAATATATGAAAGATCGGGAGAAATACAAAGATTACTTTGCCGGAATGGTACGATGTGGAGATTGCGGTCGGACGATGTATTGTGTCCGATATACGCATAATTATAAAACGATGGAGAAAGTTGGAATTTATTACACGTGTTCCGCCCAAAATCATGCCCAAAATCATTGTGACCAGAAAATAGAAGAAAATTTACTGAAAATGCTTGTGATGGATCAGATTCAAATTCTTATAAAGAGTTTATGCGACAGGAAGAAGTTGTTACAGAAAATGAAAAGCGATACCAGTGAAAAAAATGCTTTTTATGAAGCTGGTGCAAATGTGCGGATGCTGGAACGAAAGGTATCGCAGGCAGAAGAAAAGAATGCGACATTATATGAAAATTATGTGTGTGGGATTGTTGAAAAAGAAGATTTTGACATGATGAAGGAGCGGTATATTCAGAACTTACAGGAATTAAGGGATGAATTGCAAGCTGCAAAACAGAAACAAAGGATGCTGGAAAAGAAAGCTGACAGATATATGGATATGGTAAACAACCTGGAGTCATATTTGTCTGAACGAAGTTTCAATGAAAAGTTGGTGCAGGAACTTGTAGAATATGTGGAAGTATACAAAAATGGGAACATTCATGTGTGTTTCAGGTGTGATGATAAATTCCAACAGATAATAGAATTGATAGAGGGTGTTAAGAGTGCTGAAGAATGCTTTATATCTTAGATTGTCACTTGCAGATGGTGATCTGGGAAAAAATAATAAAGATGAAAGTAATAGTATTGAAAATCAGAGAACGCTTCTTGTGAACTTTTTGCAGGACAGGGATGATCTGGCTGACGAATATATAGAATACGTCGATGACGGCTATACGGGAACAAATTTTGAACGTCCAGAATTTAAAAGAATGATAGAAGACGCAAAGTCAGGAAAGATAGATACGATCATTGTAAAAGACTTTTCCAGATTTGGAAGGGATTATATTGGTGTTGGAGATTATCTGGAGCAGATACTTCCAATATTGGGAATTCGTTTTATTTCAATCAACAATAATTATGACAGTAATGATTATCTTGGGAAAACGATGGGAATGGATATGGCTATTCATAACCTGGTTAATAATCTTTACAGCAAAGATATTTCGAAGAAGATAAAAAGTGCGTTGAGAGTGAAATGGAAAAACGGACAATGGACGGGAGGAAAACCGCCATTTGGATATTTAAGAGATACTGAGACGGGAGAGTGGGTGATTGATCCGGTAGCAGGGAAATATGTAAGAGCTATTTTTGACAAAGCAATAGAAGGCTGTAATACTACGCAGATTATGTATTATATGAATGAGCAGAAGATACCTACACCGGGAAAATATAATAAAGAAAATGGTCTGACACATTATGGATATAATCAGAAATTACCAGAGACAGAAGTATTATGGGATTGTGGAATGATTCGTACAATCCTTTGCAGATATGAATATACAGGAGCATTAGTACAGGGAAAACGACAGAGTGTTTCAGTTGGAAGTAAAATAACCAGAAAATCAAAATATGGAGATATGGTTATTACAAAGAATGTTCATCCGGCAATCGTATCAGAAGAAGAATATGAACTGGCAAAAGCAACGATTATGTTTATGAATAAGCCAGGATACCGAGGAACAAGAAAATTTGCGTTGAAGGGGAAAGTGAGATGTGGAAACTGCAGACGTTCGATGGTTCTGATGGAGTCTGGTGCAAATGATAAAATGTACTGTCCGCATAAAAAACTGACGGGGAAGTTTTCAAAATGTTCAGATGAAGCGGTTTCTGTTATGATTATAGAGGGACATGTATGGTATGCACTGCAACAAGTTCTCTATATACTTGACATGATTCAGGAAGAGATTGAGGGAAAAGCAAATGCGTTAGACGGTGTAAGGAAAAAGAAGCTAAAGCAATTGGAATTAGAAAATGACAAATTGAAAAGTGAGCGAATGCGGCAATATGAAGCATATGCAGAAGGAATTATTACAAAAGATAAATATTTGCTTATGAAGCAGCAGCTTACAGATAAAATCAACCGCAATGAGACGGAAATGGAAAGACTTACTCACTTATCAGTAGAGGAAAGTGCCTATAAAAACAAAGTAGCGTCTGCGATAGAGTTGCTTGATGGAGAAATGCAGCATGAAAAAATCACACAGGAGCTGGTTGATGCCACGATTGATACAGTATATGTGTACGATAAAAAACGGATAGAGGTTGTGTTTAAGTTTGATGATATTCTCATGCGAGCAATCGAAAAATACCAGAAGGGGGAAAAAGAAGCATGACATTTAAGAATTTTATATGTAAAGGGGTTTTAGTATTCACAGGTTTGTTGCTGATCGGCTGGCTTGGACAGTATATTTATATGGTGAATGGAGAAATTGACTGGTTCCGCTTGATGTTGGTGTATGGAGTTCCGGTAGGAATACCGCATATGTTTATTATTGTTCCATGGCACTGGGATTTATCTGGTATTCTTGGAATGGTTGCCCTGTGCGTAATTGTAGGTGGCGTATTTGGATGTGTGATTGCAGCAGGTCTGGCAATCAGAGCAATATGGTACATAGTAGGCTACCCGATCAGCAGAATGCTGGCCGGATATAACGGAAAAAGAATGTAAAGGAATAATATGGTAGAGAATATGACCACGGGTTGACAGCCTGTGGTTTTATTTTGCCATTTCTTGATGAAGGAAGATGTGGTAGAATATCAATCAGTACATAAACAGGGAGAGAAGAAATATGTTAGATGATGAAAAATGTCTTTGCGGATCAGGACGAATATATGGGATTTGCTGTAAACCATTCAGTGGAATGAAAATAGAGGATTATAAAAGGGAGCGTGAAAGTAAAAATTATATAAAAGCATATTACATAGCAATTGCTATGCTGACGGATTATCTGGTGGAAATCAAAAAGCATACAAATAGAATTTTAAAGGATAATCCGGCAATTGGGAAATTCATACTTCATCAAGATATAAACGCATTATCGGAACTGGCAGACCGCATTTTTTGCAGCATTCCGGAAGGAAATACTGATAATTGGGGAGAAAGATTTGAGACTATAAAAAAATTGGTTGATGCGGAAGAATGGAAAAATGAATGCGAATATTACCAGTTATTGTATTATGATTTGAATAATGAAAATGGCAGATTCACAGAACAGATTGAAGCTATTGCAAAGAATATAAAAGTCGATGTACACACAGATCAAAGAATGTTGGAATTACTGCGGTCAGTAATATTACCAACAGGAGAGCTGACAAAGTTGCTGAAATTAGATGACATTTTGATCGAAAAATCAGAGGATTCTCTGATGAAATTAAAATATCAATTTGACAAGGCAATACAGCTTTCGTTAGTATCCGATAATGAGGGTGCAAAAAAGATTGCAGATGAAGTGATTGAGAAATTGGAAAAAGGAGTACCTTATACGGAAATTGAGCTGTATTCACAGGATATAACTGCTCAAATGTATGAAATATATTATAATTTTGAGCCAGATAGAAAATGGCTCGATAAAGCTCTGGAGATCCGCAAGCAAATGAAGGTTGATAATTTCAATAGTTCTGGCAAGGCAAAATATTTTTCTGACATAGCCTATGTAAATTGGAAGTTGGGAAATTATGAAGTGGCAGAGCAACACTTTACTACAAGTCTGGGATATGAAGAAAACGCATTTGCACAGATTTATTTGTTGGATTGCCTGGTAGAACAAAATAAGATTAAAAATTTAAAAGAATATTTGGAAAATGTCGAGTTTAATACATTGGGCGTGGATTGTATAGATTTTCTGATAATATTAGGAAATGCAGCCATACGCTTGAACGACACTTCAAGCATAGAAACACTGAAAGGTTATTTGAAGGAAATAAATATTGCAGTTCCATATTATAAGTTGTGCTTGAAGGAGCTGGAATTAGAGCTGGAAAAGAAAAGCGGTCGGATTAGGAAGATACTTGGTAAACTCTCACCGTTGAAAGAGTATTTGATCTTACAGCCACAATTTAATGGAATGGGTATTAATCTGGAAAAGATCATAGAAGATTTGAAAAAATGATAGTACGAAAATGAGAGGACGCAGCATGACAACTGTTTTCCTCTCATTTTGTATTTGGTTGCGGAGAATTATAGCTACTCAGGAGTATTACGCATACATTCTTTTATAAGTTGTACAGACTTAAAAATCCATTCCATTTCCTGTGAAGTACAATCGGATAACAGGTTCTGTATTTTCTGATAGGAAGGATCGGAAAAAGCAGAATCAGAAGGTGGAGCAGATGATTCCTTGATCGGGGCTGCTTTTTGAATATCTGTACTGTCATCAAGAAGCTGGTTTTCTAATTCCTGAAGTGCCTGGGTGTATTGTTCATTTTCTGAATCTGCCATTTTATTTAGAAAAGCAACGTAAGTAGAAAGTTTTTGGTTAATTACCGGATTTCCAAATGAAAGCGTCAGGGTATCGGGCAGAATATTCCCATTGCTGTCTTTTTGAGAATTAAAGTTTAAATCCAGTTGCTCATTCATTTTGAAAATAAGTGAGAGCAGATCAGAAACGGTATGAATATCAAAATCCATGAAAACATTTATACTGATACCGAGTGCCTGGGATATTTTTAAGAGCTGTTCCGGTTTAGGTTTGCGTTCATCAGCTTCATATTTTTGCAATGTACTTATGCTTAGACCAGTAGCCTGTATAAGCTGATCCTGGGTAAAACCATGTAAAGTTCTAAAATATTTAATTTTTTCACCAACAGTCATTATGCTACCTCCATAGCTGGATTATATCATATTTCCTATCATAAAATACACAAAAATATATAAAAATGTATTGACACATACAAATGTATGGTGTATATTTAAAACACATACAAAAGTAATATTTAAGTAGAACAAGACATACAAAAGTGATAGCAGATTACAGATAAGTGCTACTTAAATATTAGTAAAATTGAAACTGAGAGATATACTGATGTTACTTAAAGTACAGTTAAAAAACAGGAGGAAAAGCAATGGCAGAGCTTATTTTTGGAATTGACCATGGAAACGGAAATATGAAGGGAGAAAGTGTATGCTTCCCATGTGGTCTTGTTCGATATGTGTCAGAACCGGGAAGATTTATGAATGAGGATATTTTGGAATACCAGGGAACCTATTATACGTTGTCTGATACAAAAATGCCATTTAAGGCAGACAAAACAGTAGATGATGATTATTTTATTTTGACATTATATGCTCTTACAATGGAAGCCCGGAATAAGGGAATTACGTTGACGGGAAAAGATGTAGTACTGGGAATCGGATTACCTCCGGCAGATTATGGGCAGCAGGCAACATCATTCAAGAAATATTTTTTAGATTATGCAAAACATGGAATTACATTTAAAATGAATGGAAAAAATGTAAGTTTCTATTTGAAGGATGTATTTGTCAGTCCTCAGAACTTTGCGGCTGTTATGTGCTTTAAAGCAAGCCTTTTAAAGAAATACCGCACAGTAAACTGCATTGATATTGGAGACGGAACGGTTGATCTTCTGGTGATTAGAAATGGAAAACCGGATTTATCTGTCCGTGTCAGTGATCGTTCAGGTATGGCAGTTCTCAGGTCGGAAATTTCCAATGCAATACAGCAGAACTATGGTATTCACTTAGATTCTTCTGATGTGGAACAGGTGTTAATGCAGGAGGAAACCATTCTGGACGAGGAAGTAATTGTGGAAATTCAGAGAATGGCAGAAAACTGGTTACAGAGAATCATTAATAAACTACATACTCATGTGACTGATTTCAGAACTAATCCGGCTGTTTTTCTTGGTGGTGGAAGTTTGCTGTTGAGAAAGCAAATTGAAAATTCCTCAGAGTTTAAATATGTGGAATTTATTGATGATGTGCGTGCTAATGCTATCGGATATGAAAAATTGACAGCAGCTCGCCTGCGTAGAGGGTAGGAGGTGCGGTTCATGGGACAGATAAAGGTTGTGCTGATTTTCAATGAAGATGATGAACGCCAAAGAGAAGCGGGAGAATATTTAAAGACCAAGAAAAGATGCAAGACGGCACTTGTGACAGAACTGGTTCATGCCTGGATGAAAAACGGAGAGACAGCAGTGAATACGGTTTCTTCCACCGGAAACATAAATATAGAAGATATTAAAAGGCAATTATTGCAGGATAAAGATTTTTTATCAAGAATTGAGAAATCTATGACTGAGACAGGTAATCAGAATGAGCCAGAAGCGGAGTCGGAAGATAATGAAAATTTAGATATGGATGAAGATATGATGTTGGCAGGGTTGTCAATGTTTGATTCGGAAATTTAAAATTTGAAGTATGGTATAGGGAAGTTGTGCTGAAAAAGATAGACACTAACTTCCCTATATGTTGTATATTTAAAAATAATATGTTAGCATATTTAGTATGAATATTGACGGGAGGCGGTAAAATGCGATGGGATAAGAAAGGCATTCCACACAAAGGATGGACGGAAATAGGAATAGAAGATTTGGGGGAGGAAGTAGACTTTGGCGAAGAAATAAGATACGAACGATGTGAAATGTGTGGTAATGAGAAGATACGATATGTGCATATTATGACGCATCCGGAATATCGAGGAGAACTGAGAGTAGGGTGTGATTGTGCGTGCAAGATGACGGATGACTATGAAAATCCGGAAGCAAGGGAAAGAGATTTGAAAAATCGAGTACAACGAAAAAAGAATTTTATGAAAAAAGAATGGCGTCAGGTAGTTAGATCTGGGAACTTTACATTAAAGTATAAAGGCGAAAACATTACAATCATGCGTAGCAAATACGGCACGGGATGGGGTGTTTGCTATGCAGGAGAATGGCGTTGGAATTATCATGGGAAAAAGATTTCTGATTTTGACACAGCAAGATTAGTAGCTTTTAATTTGTTTGATGAAATGTATAATTCCAGAAGCGAAGCACAGCCATATTGGGATGGTGATCGGTGGCTGTATTGTGAGTAAGTATATATGTTACTGCTGATATGCAATGATTGTATATCAGCAGTAATGAGTAATTCTGTTAAAAGTTAAAAACAGCACTTATTTGATTTCCACAAACAGGATCGTATTTTACATATTTGCCAAGAAGGTTTCTGGCTCTTTTTCCTAGTTGTTCTTTAACAGAAGAATCGGTGATAAAAGCGGAGCCGATGGTTATGGATGAAATATTTTGGGCATTTTCAATCATTACAGAACCATTTGTTACTGTCTTGCGGTCTGAATTTTTGGAAAGATTGCTCTTTACTAGGAGGATATAATTATCAGGCAAGTTGGTGGTTATTATGATAGAATTGCCATATTTTTGAATGTCAAAGGTGACATATAATTCTTTTCCGACTTCAGGAGCTTCGGGTTGCATACTTGCTGGTAATGGTGGAATTTCTCCCATACGGATTTGGCGTCCATTATAATACCAAGTATGATTTTCATCACATGTAAAATATTCTTTGCCACGGAATAATCCGTGAAAGGTGACAAATTTTGATTCATCTTCTGGAAGGAGGGGGATTTTTGCACCTCTATCAGTATATACCTTATTATCTACTTTCCTAAATTTCCATACGGCATCTAAAAAACTGATATTGAAATATTGAGCGGCGTCTATAAAAATCAGATCATCACCATGAAAGTATCCATATTTATTGTTGTAATCGTCCGCATATTTTTTTACAAATTTGTACACTTCTTCATCGAAATTCGTATAACTTAACTGTTTATGTAAAACAATTCTATTGAGAAGGGCATTAACACTGGCAGGGATTTGAATTTGATATTTGGAATACACATTTCTGCGTACTCGTGTAAATAACTCATCTACATCAATGTTTGGTTCTAATATCTCATCACAGATAGCCTGGGTAAATGAACTCATTTGATTGGCAATACCGATAGAAGTATATTGAAACTGAGTTCCGTAAGCAATATATACATCTTCAGCAGCAGTTATCTCAGAATAATACCCTTTAGATAAGCCAAAATCTGAACGACAGGCATCCAGAATGAGGATAAGCCGTCCTTTTCCTTTATATAGAGAGATAATATCTTGAATATTCATTGCGGATGCTTCAATATCTTTGCTTTTCTCAAACTTGGATGCAAAATCAACTGGATAAATATAATTATTACCGTTATTATGTCCGCCGTGTCCGGTAAAGTATACGATATGGATAGCATCACAAGGCGAATGGGAAGCATTATCTTCTAAAGCAGGAATGATTTGATCTTTTGAGACGTTTTCGATTTGTTTGACATCAAATCCGATTTGAACAAGTCGTTTATGCATAGCCTGAATATCATATTTTACACCAGGAAGATCGTCTGCTCTGACTAGAGACGATTTTTCATAATTGCTTGCTGAGAAAAGTATAGCGTTTTTTTTCATTTGAATCCTCCATCGTTTATTATAAGAGTGCAAGGAAGCAAGACCGCAAAAGTATAAAAGAAGGATGCAGAAATAAAGGAGTTTCTGCATCCTTGAATTATTTGACGGGCTTGTAGTTGCGTAATGCAGTTTTTGTTGATTTTATAATTTCCAGTAAAAATTCTTTTTCCTGATTGCTGCAATCAGAAGTAAGTTCTTTTATATCAGCATCGAACTTGGAAACCAACACAGGGGTATTATCGTATAAGAGCTGATCCACGGTTGTATCAAGACTCTGTGCAATTCCTAACAGAGTAGCCAGACTTAACTTGGTATGTCCGTTTTCGATACTGCTGACATAGGTAGGGGCAACGTCGATCATATTTGAAAGTGTTTCCTGAGTCATTTTTTTTGACAGACGTGCAGTGCGGATTCTCTTTCCAATAGCAAGATAATCAATTTCTACTTCCAAACCTGTCACCTCCTAGACTTTGACTATTAGTTAATGTTTACAATGAAACTCCACACACATTTGATATTCCTTATTGTATTCCTAAAAGAGATATATTATAATTAAATATAAGTAGAACTTTAGTACAATTATTCACATGTAGTAGAAGAATACATAAAACACCGGGGGTATCAAATTTGGAAGATACAATTACAGGTGTTGAATTTTATTCCAACGTGAAAACCTCGGAGGTGGAATGGATATGGTATCCATATATTCCCTGTGGGAAAATTACAATGTTACAGGGTGATCCGGGAGAAGGAAAATCAACATTAATTATTCATATTGCAGCTATATTGACAAAAGGCGGATATTTACCGGACGGTCAAAAGATAAAAGAACCGGAGATTGTGATATATCAATGTTCAGAAGATGGAAAAGGCGATACGATAAAACCAAGACTTGAACAGGCAGGGGCAAATTGTAATAGAGTTGCATTTATAAAAGACGATAATGGAGAACTGACACTGGAAGATGAACGCATAAAGACTGCAATTAACCAGATTGGTGCAAAAATGGTTGTGCTTGATCCGATACAGGCATTTATTGGACATAATGGAAATATGACCAATGCCGTAAAAATGCGGGAAACACTGTCAAAACTATCCAAGGTTGCAGAAGAAACAAACTGTGCGATTGTTCTGGTGGGACATATGACAAAGAATAGCGGTGGAAAGCAGATTTATAGAGGATTAGGAAGTATTGATATTGCCGCAACAGTGAGAAGTATTCTTATGGTATCAAGAGACAAAGAAGAACCATGGAAAAGATATATGTTTCCGGTGAAATCGAGCCTTGCACCAGAAGGCGAACCAATCGGATTTGAACTGGATAAAGAAAAAGGTTTTCACTGGATGGGAAAATGTCAGATAAATATAGAGGAATTGCTGGCTGTGGAAAAAAGTACCGCCAAAAAAGATATTGCGGTTGAATATCTTCAAACGTTGTTGGCGGTGGAAGATCTGCCAAGTACATATATCTATGAAAAAATGAAAGAATATGGTATTGCCAAGCGAACGGTACAGGAAGCAAAGAAAATTGCGGAGATTAGTGCATATAAAAAAGGCAAGATATGGTACTGGCATATGGAAGTGGGGGACAGCATATGAATGAACAAGAAAAACATGCTGTAAGCCAGGAAGAACGAAAAGAGAAGATTCGTGCAAGATACAAGGGCGTAGATCGTAGTGAATTGGAGTTCATTCCAGCGAAACAGAAAGAAAAACTATTTGAGGATGTAGGCACAAAAAGAGTGTGTGCATATTGTCGTGTGTCTACGGATGATGCTAATCAGACATCTTCATATGAATTGCAGAAAAATCATTATGAAGATATGATAAAAGAACATGCAGGGTGGAACCTTGTTGGAATATATGCAGATGAAGGTATTTCAGGAACATCCTTATTGCATAGAGATGAATTCAACCGTATGATTTCAGACTGCCAAGCTGGAAGAATAGATTTGATAGTTACCAAAAGCGTATCCAGATTTGCCAGAAATATTGTTGACTGTATTGCTAAGGTTCGTGAACTGGCAAATATGAAGCCACAGGTGGGTGTATTTTTTGAGACAGAGCACATTTATACGCTTGATAATACAAGTGAAATGATGCTTGCAGTGTTGTCGGCAGCAGCACAGGAAGAATCGCACACGAAAAGTGAAATTATGAACATCTCTATTGAACAACGGTTTTCAAGGGGGATTTTTCTGACACCAAAACTTTTAGGATATGATAAAGACGAGGATGGAAATCTTGTTATTAACGAAACAGAAGCAGATACGGTCAGACTGTGTTATTATCTGTTTTTAAGTGGTTTTCCGACTTCTGAAATAGCTGAGGTATTAATGGATTTGGGACGGAAAACAAAACTGGGAAACACAAAGTGGACAGGAAGTGCAGTTGTAAATATTCTTCGCAATGAAAGACATTGTGGCGATGTTTTGTCCAGAAAAACATTTACACCAAATTATCTGGATCATAAGTCAAAGAAAAATAACCATGACAGAAATCAATACAGGCAAGCAGATCACCATGAGGCAATAGTAAGCAGAGAAATTTATAATGCGGCACAAAAACTGTTAGAAGCAGGAAAGTATAGTAGAAAAGGGTATCCTTTGCCTACATTACAGGTAGTTGATCAAGGGGTATTAAAAGGATTTGTGCCGGTAAACCGGGCATGGAATGGATTTTCAACTGATGATTATAAAAAAGCATCATTAAGTGCATATGATGAAGATTCAAACGAGATTCATGAAGAGAAAACGATCAAAAGTACTTTCGACTTGAGCGGATATGAGATCGTAAGAGCACAGTTTTTCTCAACAAGATTTGATCCGGCAGTTACAATATCTTCTGGAAAGATTGCGTTTAATACTGCATGTATGAAAAAATTTGAAAATGTAGAATATGTGGAGTTGCTATTTAATTCAGTAGAGAAATGTATTGCTGTTCGTCCATGTGAAAAAAGTAATGTAAATGCGATAAAATGGGGAACTATACGAAATGGACGTTGGGCAGTTCTGCCTAAGAGCTGCAAAGGCTTCTCGGAACCGTTATTTGAACTTATGAATTGGGATAGCGATTGCAAATATAAATTACGAGGACAATTTTGTGGCAACTCAGACGAACAACTATTGATATTTGAATTAGAAGAACCAGAGGTATTCGTACAAGAATATGTTGACGAACAACATATAGACTCATCGGTAGAAGCCCCGTTTGAAAATATGAAGACTGTTAAGAAAGTACTTTATCCAAAAGCATGGATTCATAATTTTGGAGAAACAACAAACAGAACAGTTTTTCTTCAACGAGTAGCATATAAAGGAAATTGGGAAATACTACGCCCGGCAAAGACGGTTGAAGGCATGGAAATTATAACCAGAGAAATATTGGATGATTTGATAGATGAAGCTGAGAAACTGATAGATAGAATGAGGTGTGCTACATATGAGTGATATAACAAATTACACAGATGAGCAGGAGATTGTTGATCAAAAAGCGATAGAGTTGGCAGAGGATTTCAGTTATGACGGTTATCAGGTTGTCAGACGTGAGTTGTTTGCACATTTAAGGGAGCCTGCTGTTGTGATCCGGAGAGACAGCGTAACATTTAATACAGCCTGCATTGCCGGATTGGAGGATGCAGTTTATATACAGATACTTGTAAACCAGGAAAATAAAAGAATGGTTGTTCGAAAGTGCGAAGAAAATGATAAAGACGCACTTCGCTGGTGCGTGGCAAAACCAGATAAAAGAAAAAGCAGGAAAATGACAAACAAAATCTTTTCTGCCATGATGTATGAAATGATGGGGTGGAATCTGGATTGCCGTTATAAGATTTTAGGACATAAGATTTCATTTGAAGGTGAGACAATATATGTATTTGATTTGATGGAGACAGAGATATACCTGGATACTAAGGGAAAACGTCAGAAGAAAAATGCAGAAAATCAGGAAAATGCAGAGAGTAGCAATAATATAGAAGGAACGTCATTATCAAATGCATCAGAGGATAATACTTCTACTGAAGAAATAAATAAAAAGACTCGTACACCTTTTTATCCGAAAGAATGGAAAGATTCTTTTGGATTGCCAGTAGAGGAACATAAGAAAGCCTTGGAAATAAATATGCTGAAGGGATATGCGGAATTTACAACACCAAAATAGATGAAGACAGGGAAAAGTCTGCTCTGAGATTGGAGGTATCAATATGCAGGAAAACAATATGATGATACCAGGGATTTCTTTGTGCCAAAAATGGGGAAAGATAAGAATTTTTCATTCAACAATAGTGGCACTGGGAGAGCCGAGGTACATACGGTTCCTTTTTAACCCTGATAAGAAAGGATTAGTGGTACAGGCATGTGCCAGAAAGGAAGCAGAATGTTTTCGTGTGCCTAAATACAATCCGGAGAATTGGGAATTTAAGATCAGTAGTGTGCCAATGTTACGGATGATCTGGAATACATGTAATTGGGATAAGGAAAAGACATACCGATTGACTGGAATGTGCCATATAGAGCATAATCTGGTTGAATTTGATATGAAACAGGCAACAGTGCAGACAGCAGATGAATTTTAAAGAAATGACGTAAAATAAGGACTTCTGAGAAATCGGAGGTTCTTTTTTTGTGCGATTTTTTGAGGGTAATTGCATGGTTTTGTGATGAAAAATTTTCTTTGAAAAAAAGTTGTTTCTACCTTTACATCAGGAGGAGATATGTCGCTTGTAGGCACCCGCCCGCCGCTGATTTCAGAGACCAATCTCTATGAATTGCACCATAAAGCCAGACTGGCGATCAAGCCGGGTATTACCGGTATGTGGCAGGTCAGCGGCCGAAGTGAAATCACGGACTTCGAAGAAGTTGTCCGCCTCGACCGGGAGTATATCACTAATTGGAATATCGGAATGGATATAAAGATTCTGATGAAGACGGTGATGGTGGTTTTGAGGAGAGATGGGGCGGTGTAAGGGGGGACAAGTTATCCATAAGTGGAAGGCTTCGATTGAGAGCAGAGAAAACGCTTACATCTACACGCTGCCGTCAGATCTGGAAGGAATGCCATTAAGTCTTCTGGAGGCAATGAGCTATGGCAATTGCTGTCTGGTTTCCGATATTCCAGAGTGCGCAGAGGTTGTGGAAGATAAGGCATTGATTTTCAAAAAGTCGGATGTAGAGGACTTGCGAGAAAAACTGCAAGAGGCCTGTGACCATCCTGAAATGGTTATGAAAATGAAGAATCAGGCAGCTGACTTTATCTGCGAGAAATATAACTGGGATGAAGTTGTAAAGGAAACGATGAAATTGTACAGGAGAAAATAATAGATGAGAGTATTGATAATAAATAAATTTCTATATCCAAACGGTGGATCAGAAACCTACATATTTAAGCTGGGTGAGGCGCTAGAGCAGCACGGACATGAGGTTCAGTACTTCGGTATGGAGCATGAAGGCCGCTGCGTGGGCAACCGGGTCAATGCTTATACATCTGGTATGGACTTCCACGGCGGCAGCAAACTGAGCAAGCTGACCTACCCCATCAAAACTATCTACAGCAAGGAAGCACGGGTGCAGCTGAGAAAAGTTCTGGACGACTTCAAGCCGGATGTCTGTCACCTGAATAATTTTAACTACCAGCTGACACCTTCCATCATTCTGGAAATCGTGAAGTGGCGCAAGGAGACCGGAAGGGATTGCAAGATCATCTTCACGGCACATGACTACCAGCTGGTCTGCCCGAACCACATGCTGAATAATCCGAATACTCACCAGAACTGTGAGAAGTGCCTCGGCGGCCATTTCGTGAACTGCATGAAAGGCAAGTGCATCCACGGTTCCACGGCGAAATCTGCCATCGGCATGATGGAGGCTGAGTTCTGGAAGTGGAAGGGCACCTACAAGTACATTGATACCATGATCTGCTGCTCGGAGTTCATGAAGAGCAAGATGGACAGCAATCCGCTGTTTGCGACCAAGACCGTGGCAATGCACAACTTCATCGACAAGGTGGAGTGGAAAGAAACGGAGAAAAAGGATTACGTCCTCTACTTTGGCCGCTTCTCTGAGGAGAAGGGCATCGGCACACTCATCAAGGTCTGTAAGGAACTGCCGGATGTGCAGTTCATTTTCGCCGGTACTGGCCCGCTGGAAGAGACAGTAAATGGTATTAAGAACATCAAAAACGTCGGCTTCCAGAAAGGCGAGGCACTGGAGAAGCTGATCCGTGAGGCACGGTTCTCCATTTACCCTTCTGAGTGGTATGAGAACTGCCCGTTCTCTGTGATGGAATCCCAGATGTACGGCACGCCGGTGCTGGGAGCAGACATCGGTGGTATCCCGGAACTGATTCAAGTTGGCAAGACCGGCGAGCTGTTTGAGAGCGGTAACGGGAAAGATTTGAAAGAAAAGATAGAAAAGCTCTGGGGTGATAAGAAGCTGTGTGTGGAGTACAGTGCGAACTGTAAGGACATTAGCTTCGATACCATTGATGAGTATTACGAGAAAATTATGAAGGTGTACCAGTAAGAGAGGAGGGCAGGCCGATGGTTTATATGCTGTTTGATAACCCAGCGGATAAACAGAATATGACATTTCTGAACGGCTATGAAACAGCCAAGATTCGGCAGATTTATCCTCCACAGAAATGTAATTCCACCAAAGAAATGCTGGCAGCTTGCAAGGATATGATCAAGCAGTCGGGGGAGGGTGACACTATCATCTGTTGGTACGACTTCATGGCAGTTTTGTGCTGGTGGTTGTGTAAAGTACAGTTCAAAAATAGAAAGATTATTGCGCTAAATATTCTGCTCAAAGATAAAGCAACTGCGAAAAACAAGCTGGCAAAGTTTTTATACAAGCCGATGCTGAAATCAAAAAAGGTTCAGGCGACGGTGACTTCTAAGAAGTACGGTGAGCATTTGAACGAAATGCTCGGAATCCATAGGAGGTACACGCTGCTACATGACACCTATCATGGTGGTTACAGCATTGAATATGAAGGCGAAGTAGTGCCGAATAGTGTATTCTGCGGCGGACGGAACGGTCGCGACTGGGAGTTTCTGATTAGAATTGCACAGGCTATGCCAGAAATTACATTCAACTGTGTTATGCCGAGGGATAGGTTTGAAGAGTACAAAGATAACTTCGGCAAAAATATGGTGGTGAAGTCGGATATTCCTGAACAGGAATTCCTTGAGTTCATGTGTCAGTCACAGTTGGTAGTTACGCCGTTGGATACGGAGGCACCGGCTGGACTGATTGCTTTTTACCAGGCAGCCGCCAATGGGAAGATGGCAATTACGTCGGATACGGTAACTACACAGGAGTATTTCGCCGATGGCAGAGGTGCTTTGTGTGGAAGGGATATTGAAGACTGGAAAAATACAATCCAGTACTTCTTGAAGCATAGAGAAGAAGCTGATTCTAGCGCAGAGAAGTTCAAGCGTTTCCTTGAGAATGAATGCTCAGAGGAAAAATATGCAAAGACATTGTGGGGGATGCTTGCGGGATGAAAGAGAGATATGAGGGAATAGATGGCTTGAAGGCCTATGCCATATTGGGAATTGCACTGATGCACATTCTGGCAAATGGAAAATATGAAGCAAGTGGATTTGTATTTGACCAGCTTATACCATCCTTTACGAACCTTGTGTTCCTTTTTATGATGGTCAGCGGTTTTGGCATGTGCTGCGGCTACTACCAGAAATTCAAGGAACAGAAAATCGGTGTGGGAGAGTTCTACACCAAAAGGTACAGCAAGATCTGGCCATATTTCGCATTGCTCTGTGTGGTGGACTTCGTAATATCACCTAGTAAAAGTGCGTTGTATGAGGTCTTTGCAAACCTGACACTCTGCCAGGGACTTTTGCCGAATATGAATATATCGGTTATCGGTGTGAGTTGGACGCTGGCAGTCATTTTTGTATTTTATCTGCTGTTCCCATTCTTTTGTTTCCTGCTTGAGAATAAGAAGCGTGCATGGTCGGCATTTGTCTGTGCTGCAATCTATAACTTTGTGTGCAGTATATATTTCTTTGATGAAAACCACATTGCAGATAGGGTGACAGTGAATTTTAATGAACGGTCGAATATTCTGTACAGTGCAGTCTATTTCATCGCGGGCGGCCTGATCTTCCTCTATCGAAAAGAGTTGGCTGAGTTCGCATCGAAGCACAAGGTTATCGCCGGAGCGATTCTGCTGATTGCCTCGGCTGCTTATTTTGCATTAGGCAGTTCTACGCTCACGATGCTGTTCTTCTGTGTGGCAGCACTGGTCTATACCCTCGGATGTAAGCGGGGGGGGGGTACTGGTCAATCCAGTCGCCAAGTTCCTCGGTGGTATCAGCTTCGAGATTTATCTGTGCCACATGGTAATTTATCGTGTGCTTGAGAAGCTACACCTTGTTCATCTATTTGAAAATGATCTGCTGGCATATATCTTCACAGCTGTTGCAGTCATCTGTGGTTCGATTGTGTTTTCGGTATGTGCCAAGTGGTTCTTAAATAAAGTCGAAACATTCTTAAAAGAGAGAGTTAGGAGAGTTAATCATGTCTGAAGAAAAGAAGTTAAATGGTACGGTCATCGTCACTTACCGCTGCAATGCTCGTTGCTCCATGTGCAACCGTTATAAAGCACCTTCCAAGCCGGAAGAGGAAATCAGCATTGAAACCATCAAGAAACTGCCGAAGATGTATTTCACAAATATCACTGGCGGTGAGCCGTTCATCCGCACTGACCTGAAAGATATCGTGCGCGAACTGTACAAGAAGTCTGATCGTATCGTTATCTCTACCAACGGCTTCTTTACTGACCGCATCGTTGACCTGTGCAAAGAGTTTCCGCAGATCGGTATTCGTATCTCTATCGAAGGTCTGGAGCAGACCAACAACGAGATTCGTGGTCTGCAGAACGGCTACCAGCGTGGTTACGGCACACTGAAGAAGCTGCGTGAGATGGGCATGAAGGACGTTGGCTTCGGTATGACTGTTCAGGACAAGAATGCTCCTGACCTGGTTCCGCTGTACAAGATTTCCGATGAGATGGGCATGGAGTTTGCAACTGCTTCTCTGCATAACAGCTTCTACTTCGTTGAGGCGAAGAATATCATCCACGATCGTCCGATGGTTGCAAAGAACTTCGAGAATCTGGTCAATGAACTGCTCCGCAGCAACAGCCCGAAAAAGTGGTTCCGTGCATACTTTAATCACGGTCTGATCAACTACATCTACGGTCAGAAGCGTCTGCTGCCTTGCGACATGAGCTTCGATACCTTCTTCATCGATCCGTATGGCGATGTTATGCCTTGCAATGAGTCCCCGGCAGCGGACCTCGCCGCCGATGTCGACGATGTAGTTTTCAGCCCCGTATTTCTCGACCAGTCCGGCCAGCAGATCGACCGTATAGCCTTTCGCCACGGAGTTGAAGTCCAGCTGCACGCGCGGATCGTCCTTCACCAGCCGCCCTCCCTCGACACGGACCTTTTCGCGGCCCACGAATTCGAGGATCGAATCGACGTTCGGGTTTTCGACGCGCTCCCGGCCGGCGAAGCCCCACGCCTCGACCAGCGGCTTGACGGTCACGTCGTAACGCCCGTCGCTCAACGCGCCGATGCTGTCGGCCAGATGCAGGTTGAAGGCGATATGACGGTCGACGCTGTCGGTCTCGTTGCGGTTCAGACGGCTCACAAGCGACGTCGAATCGTAAATCGACATCGACGCCTTGGCCTCGCGGTCCAGCTCCATGACGGCCGCATAGAGACGCTGCCGCGAGACGCCCTTCACGTCGGCCACCACATGCAGCGTCGTGCCGAGCATCGTCCCGTCGACGGTGACGAAATCCGGCTCGCTCCCGCAGCCGCACAACACCGCGGCGACAAGCGCGGCGAAAGTTCCGCGCACACCCGTTTTCCCCATAATTTTCACTTGTTTAGCCGCAAAAATACGATTTTCTCGATTAATTTGTTATTTTTAGACGCCAAATTGAAAATAATTGTGAATTATGAATTATGAATTATGAATTATTTCGTACCTTTGCGGAACGCTCTGGCGTTATCCACGGTAAGGGCGAAAGGGCGTCTGGAATCTCCACTTCTGCCATCAGCTCCCGGCTGATGATGGTGAGCATCTCCTCCAGCTTGGCGCACTCCGCCGGGGTAAACCGCTGCGTGATGCGGTTCATGACGGCGGTCATGTAGGCCGTGCTGATGTTGTAGTAGTCGATATACTTCTGAGTGATCTCCAGATGGTATTCCCGCCGGTCGTCGGAAGACTGGACCTTGCGGATGTAGCCTTTCTTGATGAGGCTGTTGACCTTGTATGCCGCGTTGGGAGGGGAGATCCGCATGAAGGTGGCAAATTCATTCACCGTGGGACTGCCCAGAGCCTGAATGGCCTCCATGCAGAAGGTCTCCACCGTCGTCAGACTGGCCTCACGATCCTGAAAGCGGCTGAAGATCTCCTGGTAAAAGTGCAGCTTGAACTTGGTGTACACGTTAAAAAAAGCGTCTTTCAGCATGGCTGCAAGCCCTCTTTCCCGCGCCTTGCCCGCATGGCGGGAAAGCGTCGGCTGTCATTCCGCACCGATGGCGAAGGTCAGTTCCGCCGTACAGGCCAGTTCGCCGTTGACCGTGGCCTTGCACTCGCCGATGCCCACCGGCCCGCGGCGCTTGGTGAGAACGCACTC
>OHBJ01000249.1_pt1 | contig 31948 bp, 35 predicted proteins | sample 1577241 | NCBI WGS metagenome assembly OHBJ01 (sample SAMEA3541594, study PRJEB24748) | human gut metagenome | biome: human gut; feature: human-associated habitat; material: faeces | place: China | collected 2012 | reverse complement strand
TGACTCCGTCCTTGAGCTTGCAGTTCTGGTTTGTCAGCACCAGCGGGAAATAGCCGTCCTTCGGCTTGTACTTCGGCAGTTTTGGCCGTCCCTTGTACTTCTCAGGATGTGCCTTCCAGTCCTTGATGGCCGCAAAGAACGACGTCCAGTTCTTGTCCAGCAGTCGGAGCGTCTGCTGTGCCGTCTGCGCAGTCGGCATCTCCCGATAGTCGGGGTAGTCTTTATCAGCCTTCAATAAGCGGTCAACTTCACCATAGCGCAGCCATTTGCCATCTTCAATGAATGTTTGACGAATCAGGTAGTTGCCGTGGTTGTACAGGTTCTTGGAACGATGACAGAATTCGCGCAGCATGGCGTAGAACGGTGAAGAAGGTTTAAGCCGGTGGCGTTCCACTCGTTTCATCATCCTCTATCGCCTCCTTGTTCTTCTTCGGCTTCCTATGGCTGGAATCCAGCTTCATGGAGTAACAATGCAGAAGACTCACCATATCCTCGAACACTTCTTGAGAGTCAAGTTTTTCAGAGCCGACCTCACTCATGACGACCAGCTCACAGTTGTATTTCTGGAACAGATAGTCGAGCAAGTCATATGCATCGCGTGAAAGCCTGTCCTTATAGGTCACGACTATACGCTCAACACGCCCAGCAAGGACATTATCCAAAAGGTCGAACAAGCCCTTCCTCTTTTCGAAGTTGATGCCACTGGCAATATCCGAGAATACGCCATTGACGGTGTAGCCCTTCGCGAGACAGAACTGTTTGAGCTGCTGGATCTGGTTCTTGAGGTCAGGTTTCTGCTTAGGCGTAGCGACGCGGGCATAGATGTAAGTCTTACGTTTTTCCTTCTTGTTGAGGAACTTGTAGACATCTTCCTCGTTGTAGTCATAATGGCCATTTGGCATAACATGGACACGGATAATCCCTGTCTTGACATACTTCGTGAGTGTCGGTCTGGTAACTTGCAAGATGCGAAGAACATCTTTAGCAAACATATGGGGCTCACCTCCCTTCTATAGATAATTATAACATATTTTAATATAATTATCTATAGATTTGGTATGGTTGATTTTATATCTTTACTATACGTCATCTTCATGCCCCGCGTAAGCCTCCCAGGGAGATACGGATCAGCCACAAGATACAAAAAGGCCCGGACCAATCGGTCCAGGCCTCAAGCCGCCCGCAGGCAGCGATTGTCCAATTTGGTGGAGATGAGGAGAATCGAACTCCTGTCCGAAATACATCCACATCACAAAGCATTATCGCAATAGCCCGAGAATGCGGGCATCATAGGAGCGGAACTCTGGGATTCAGAGTTCTCCACCACCTGTTTTTACAAAACAGGAAACTGCCGTCTTTATTTAAAACCTCCGGGTTGGCTGACGGTTCGTACTTCCAGAGGGGCTATCTGAGCTAGGCTCAGGCAGCGTAAGCGTATTCAGCTTCGTCAGTTGAATTTAGCGGTCAAGCTTCAGGCGTTCATGACCATTGGCCTGCGAACTTCGTGGCTTCAATACCCCGTCGAAACCATTTACATCCCCATAAGAATCGCATCCCAAAGACGCGACAGCGTGGATGACTCCACATTTGGTAGCTTTAATGATAGCATACTCCCGCCCGCCCGTCAATCCCTCATCAGGCCACATTCCCCCGCCGAGCCCATGGACCCCTTCCGCCTCGCAAGCTCGGCACCTTCCCCACCCGAGGAAGGCACGCTCCCCAGCCAGCCCTCAAACCCGACCCAAGCCCCACAAACAAAAAAGCCTTCCCCGCGCACGGAGAAGGTGGCAGCCGCAGGATGACGGAAGAGATCCTTGAAGTTGACATATACCTGCTAAACGGGTATAATAAAAGCATGATAGTGAGTTTTCGTGACAAAGAGACCGCAAAAGTATACCAGCAGGAGTTTTCTAAGAAACTTCCGCAAGCAATCCAACGACTGGCCTTACGGAAATTGATGATGATTGACAATGCCAGTTCGCTAAACGACTTACGGATTCCACCAGCCAATCACTTGGAGCAGCTTTCCGGGCAGAGAAAGGATGAATACAGCATTCGCATCAACAAGCAATACAGGATCTGCTTCAGGATGGACAGTGGCAACCGTTTCTATGATGTACAGATTGAAGATTATCATTGACTAGAAGGTGATCAACATGAAAAACATGATTCCAACGCCTACCCTGTCGGAAATCCTCTGGGAGGAGTTCATGGAGCCGATGGGGATCTCCGCGTACCGGCTGGCGAAAGACATCCATGTGCCGGTATCGCGCATCCAAGAAATCCTGCGCAACAAGCGCAAGGTCACCGTGGACACATCCCTTCGCCTCGGCAAGTATTTCGGCGTCAGCGACCGCTATTTCCTCGATCTCCAGAACGACATCGACATCCGCAACCAAAAAATCGATATAAAGCACGAGCTCGATAAAATCGAACCATGCATTGCCTGAGCAAAACCGTTTCGGATAACAAGAACCGCCCCGCAACACAGTAGTTGCAGAGCGGTTCTTTTGCTGCCATACACGAAAGAGAAGACAGGCGAAGGCGCCTCCAAGCCACACTCCCCCGCCCGAGCCCATGGCCCCCTTCCCCACCCGGGGAAAGCACGCTCCCCAGCCAGCCCTCAAAACCGACAAAGCCCCACAAACAAAAAGCCTTCCCCGCGCACAGGGAAGGCGGCAGCTGAAGGCTGACGGAAGGGGGCTATTCAGATCTGCGGCACCAGCTCTGTCAGGTACGCCCGAAAAGCCTCGCCCAGGTCCTCTCGACGCAGGGCGAACTCGACCGTGGCCTTAAGGAAGCCGAGTTTATCGCCGAGGTCGTAGCGCGTGCCTTCGAAATCGTAGGCGTAGACCGGCTGCCGGTCGGCGAGCACCTGCAGCGCATCGGTCAGCTGGACCTCACCGCCCTTGCCCGGCAGCGTATGCGCGAGGATGTCGAAGATTGCCGGTGTGATGATGTAGCGGCCCAGCACGGCCATGCGGCTCGGCGCATCCTCGACGGCCGGCTTCTCCACCATATCGAGCACCCTCATCGTGCGCGCATCATCCGTCGGCTCCCCCTTGATGATGCCATACGATGACACTTTCTCCTCCGGCACCGTCTGACAGCCAAGAACGGATGAACCCGTCTCATTATAGACATCGATGAGCTGCTTCAGCGCCGGTCTTCCCTCGCCGTTGTAGACGACATCGTCGCCGAGCAGCACAGCAAACGGCTCATCCTGCACGAAAGCGCGCGCACAGAGGATGGCATCGCCAAGCCCGCGCATCTGCTGCTGACGGATGTAGTGGATCTTGATTGCCCCGATATCGCGCACCAGCTTCAGAAGCTCCGTTTTCCCCTTCTTCTCGAGCTCCATCTCCAGTGCCGGTGCCGAATCAAAGTGGCCCTCAATTGCCCGCTTCGCATGGCCGCTGATGATCAGGATCTCCTCGATTCCACTCGCCAACGCCTCCTCGACGATGTACTGAATCGTCGGCTTGTCGACAATCGGCAGCATCTCCTTCGGCGTCGCCTTCGTCGCCGGCAAAAACCTCGTGCCATATCCCGCAGCCGGAATGACCGCTTTTCGAATTCTCTGCATAAAAAATCCCCCATAAAAATGAATATTTCAACCAACAGTATCTTACAATATTTCCGACATTCTATACACTGCTAGACCTCTTATATCTGCCAAACAGTTAAGACATTAGCCGAAATACTGTCCGCCCTTCTGAAACAGATTTTAACTCAAACTTCGCAGTTGTTAAACCGCTGATTTATTCTTAGCGGCGATCTGCAAATAAAAATAGCATAAGCTATCTCCATTTTGTATAATGAAAGTGACCAAAAATCCACAACAAAACCGGAGGACTTATGCCATGAATATTGTACCACCACATCATCACTTCTGTGAAGTGTGCATAATGTGATGATGACGGATATCTGAAAACCCGATGAAGCCTTGTCTCATACGAGGTTCAGGTGTGCGAAGTTTGAGTTATTTATGCATAAAGTGGGAAATCATTATCTAGCAAAAAAAACTTGACCGTAGAAATATATTCTTTGTCTTCAGCCACCTCCTTTCGAAGTTGATTTTCTAATTTTTCTTTCATATCTTTTTCGCGATCACTTTTCGGTTCATTTAAAGTTTTCCATAAGTCCAAGAGCATCTTGATTGAATCAATTCGTTCTTTTCTTCGCTCTATTAATCCAGCGCGATTCAGCCTCAAAGTCTCTATAGTAGTTTTTGCTCTTTGATCACCTGGTATTTCCTTAATGAGTGCTTTCATTTCAACAAAATGATCTTCTGGATTATCTATGTATGGATTAATTAATGGTATTTTAGTATTATAGTATGTTCCTTTTCCAGATCGATTGCAAATCTCACATGATAAGGTTAAATTGCTCCATGTAACATATAAATCCGGTCTAGCATCTTTGTTTTTTGGTAAAATATGCTCTATATCGCCATAAGAAATATGCTTAATATAACTTTCACAATAGGCACATTTTCCATGTGTTTCGTCTTCAAGAGCATCTTTTATTTCCGGACAGTTATATCGGTTAGCTACTGTACTACTAGGCTTTTCATTGTTATCCAAGCATTCGCAATATTCTTCAGTCCATCTTTCAGCATTATCAATCAATATTTTAGGTTTCGGCCCCTTTTTTAATTTAATCATTTTTTTCTAAAGCCTTCTTCATAACTTTGGTTATTGTTTCAGGAATATAATCTCCCAAACCAATTTGTTTCAATTCTTCTCGTAAGGAATCAAATGAATCCTCACTAAGATCTGTCTGACTATATTTTTTTATTATTCCTTCTAGCTCATTCACTGCCCATAGCGGCATAGTGGAATCAAGTCCCAGAACATCTCTAAGAATAGCATTCGATGTTCCTGCACGGTTAACATAATCAAGACGAGATGAATAAACTTTATGATTCTCATCATAGTCCAATACATACACATTGGAGTCCTTTTGTGCTGTAATCATAAAAGGATTGTGAGTAGCTACAATAAACTGTACATGCGGGAATGCTTCTATTAGATTTCCCAGAAAGTTTTTCTGAAGCGCAGGGTGTAAATGATTTTCAGGTTCATCGATTAATGCAACAAACGGATCAGTAGGTTCAGCAAACATGTATAGCTGCCATGTAATATCTATTATCGAAGATATCCCCCCTGAAACGGCATCTAAGGGAAAGTCTCCCGTTTTTGTACACATCATAATTTCTGGAACAACCATAGAAATATTTTCGAAGCCTAATTCTTTCGGTAAAACCTTTTTTAATATTTTAATATATCCTTTAAAAATTTTTTCTACTTCTTTATTTCCCCTAATAGAGGGGCTCTCATAGCTAAACACCGCTAATGATGCTAAAGTCTCTTTTACTAAAGATGTAGCAGAAAGTTCATTCGGATCTCGATACGTATCAAAAATATATCTTTTATTAAAATCAATATATTTAGCATAAATCTGTTCACGAGAAACTACTTCTGTTGGAATCGATTTTAATGCCTTATACGGAAAGGTAGGTCGGTGTGAATTAACATAAACGCCTTTTTCTTTTTTCCCAGCGCCGAGATGTATTTGATATATTCCCTCCCTAACATCATTTGGGATTAATAGATCAATAATCTCACCATCAGAAGACTCCAGTTCTCCTAATTTATTATAGGTGTCATTATTACTAACTATATTATCATCTGTATCTCTGATAAATTGTTCATTCCGATTTGGGGCTAAGCTATTATAATATTTAGCCTGTCCATTGTCATTTGTTTTATAGGCGCTAACAAATTGAGGATCCCATCCCACCAGTTCAGACAAAAGATTTAATACTGTAGTTTTTCCTGCACCATTTGCACCAGTCAGCACAGTCAAGTGATCATGGAATACTATATCAATATCAGAAAACTGTCGCCAACCGCTCAATTTTATTCGTTTAAACATGTATATTCCCCTTAAAATTAATATCTCACACTTCGCAGTTGCTAACCCGCTATTTATTCTTAGCGACAATCTGCAAAATTCTGTGGAGCTACAATGCCTATAAGCTGCGTAGCTATGCGTCATGGCCATCTTCTTTGTCATGTTCGAAGCGATGTTCCAGCGTCGATTCTTATACCAGCTGGAGACGAATGCGCCTGAATCCCGTGTTCAAGAGGGAACGTTATATCTCTTCTTCAATTCATGTCCCCATTGGCGTAAGTTCACGCTACTCTTTGGCACAGCCATTATCCAGAAAGTCATCACGTCACTGATGAGCGAAGCCCGCAGGAATGTTCTAATCATCGACGACTCCCCGTTAAGCCGCAACCGTTCAAAATTAAATACCGTAAGTAGTATTATCAATCAACTTATCAAGCTCTTTAAACGATATGCTACCGAAAATGGTAATGATAGGTAAATTACTCCTAATTTTTGGCGTAAAGACGTACGACTTGACAACAACAACGACGGCAATGATTTTAACAAATGCAGGTGCTCCGCATCATACACAGACTTCATAGAAAGGCTATCAGATACAATGATATGTTTCAATACGTTAATCAATATAATATCATATTGTCGTTTCAGGTCTTTTTGTAATTCTTCATCCAACGTAGTCGCATCTCTTAAAATGCGTTTCATCGCATCAAGATATGTTCCCTTCTCCGGCGTCATGGCAGAATGTGTTGCACTCCCATCCCTCATCCGATAATGATACGATAAAGAAGGCGTATAAGAAATTAAATTTGCCTTTCGTACTAACTGCCATAAGAACCATTGATCTTCTGACAATTTCAACCCTTCGTCCAATCTAAGGTCTCCAATCAATTGTCGACGAATCAGTTTATCGCAGAGTGACCAGATCAAAATGGGTTTTTGACCATTGAATCCAAAAATTTCATGAAGTGCTTCATTTTGTGTCATCTGCCGAGCAGAAGCTTGACGCAAGGATATTTTAGGCCCGTTATCATGTTCTGTGACAAAACCCGTACCGTGGATATCTGAATTATATTGTAACATATTTTGCATCATAATTTCATACATATCTTTATCAATCCAATCATCTGGATCGACAAAACCAATATAATCGCCTGTACATTTAGACAAAGCATAATTCCGTGCATAAGACACGCCATGATTTTTAATGTGAAAGACTCGAAATCTTGTATCTCGTTTCGCCCAATCTTGGCAGTATTGTAAACTAGAATCCGTTGATTCATCATCTACTAATATAATCTCAAGGTTCGTATACGTCTGTCCCGCTAAAGAATCTAAACATTCATCTATATATGCCTCTACGTTATACACCGGTACCAAAATAGATATTAATGGCTTTTTCAAGAATCCATCCTCCTACTCTAACTACATTCTTACTTATCAATTATTGATAAGTAACGAACTACAATCAACTTAGCCAATTCGTACTCTAGTATTTATAGCTTAATTTTAATTATTGTAGTTTTAAAGATCAATATATCAAATACAAACTTTTTATATGCAAACTCAAAAAAGAGTTTTCCCTATTGAATGCTCATTTTCTTTTTCCACTTTTTGTAAATCATTTCAAATAGGATTTTGGAACCCAACCGCATCAGACTATATTCAGTAGTTCTCAAGTAATGGTTGACAACTTGATTCCATTTCCAGTTGTTGTAGAGTGACTGCACGGTCAGAGGAATCAAGACAATCCCCCAGATGCCAAGATAAAAATAAGCCAGACCAATGTAAGTAAAGAGAATTGTCAAAATACCGAAGAAGATAAAGCTAAACGTATACGGCAAGCGATTCATCGTCGCAATAAAGCAGGCCGAGTTACGATGACGTGCCATGAGGTAGATGGAACATGCCATCACGAGAAATACAGGACGGTCAATCGTGAAATCATGGCGCAGCCATTTCACGATGGGAATACCAATAGTCGCAAAGACAGTTATCCCTGCAATACTCAGGTAAAGGCCACAAGCCATCGACTTCGCATAGAGCGTCCTCATCATGTCGCGATTGCGCGAGACGTAGGCCGATTGGATGGCTGGTACGTAAGCGCCGAACATGCCATAGGATATGCCGATAATCGCATTGATGACCTGCATCGAGAAGGAGTAGATACCCGTCTCATATAGTGTGAGAAAGTTACTGCTGAGCAGGACGGTTGCCTGGCCCGTCAGATAGAACGTCACCGTCACCAAACCATCGCGCCAGGCATTTGGCCACATCATCGCCAGTATGTGCTTCTTAGAGTACGCTGTTTGATGACGATATTTCTGCAACAATTCATCAAAACGATGCACACGCAGCAGATAGTGCTTACAGAGTGAACGCATGACAAAGCCACTGGCAAAATAAGCAACGCCAAGGCTCAGGATGCCGAAGCCGGACACAAGGCCGATGATTCCCGCCGTCAGGAATACCCCCTTCGCGATGATATTCGCCTTGTTTTTGCGGAAAACATCGCCGATGCCCGTCAGGACAATCGAATAATAGCCGATGTAGAGATTGATGAACGTCGAGACGATGTAGAGCCCCCATGTCGCATAGATCTGCCAGGAAAGGTACTCTGTAGCAATCCGCTGGATGTAGACCGTTCCCAGCGTGGCCATCACTAGGGTAGCCGCTAAAGCAATGCCGAAATACAGTCGCCGGCAAGTGGCCAGCATGCCGCAGACCAGTGCATAATTCGGCTCACTCTTCTCGGACGAGAACAGTACACCGTGCTTCCTTAGGTCAGCAGCACCGCTCCAGGCATACGTCATGCAGTGGCTCAGTGTCGGCGTAAAGCCGCTGTCCATGAGTTCCACCAATCCACCGATGCTGACGAACACGTACCAAAGCCCCAAGAGATCCGGCGGCAAATAGTGTATCAAGACCGGCAGCCAGATGACCTGTGACCCCAGCGAAAAGAAAATTCCCAAGTAATTCCAGACGACGTCTTTTGTCTTTGTATTGATTTGCATATATCTCTCCAAATTTTTGACTCAGCACATACGAAAAATGACAATTTCATTATAGCGTAAAAGACAGAGTACAGCAACAGAGTGTTCTTTTCTTCTCCACATACCCCTGTTGATATTTTTGTGGATAATATGTGTATAACTGCAGGGACACTGTGGATAAAATCAATCACTGCCTCGCTCTATGTGTCAGGCTGCGCCCGTGCTGTGTTCAGTTTTATGCATTCTGTGACCTTGTGGATAGCCGCTTTCCGTTGGCGCTACTGGCTTGACGGGCTCACTAAGACGTAGCTCTAGCGAAGCGAAAGAAAAAAGTAACGTAGAGGCGCACTCTTTTCTGTGCCGGCTGTGCGTCTGAGGTCTGACGAGGCGGTGCATCTAGGTTGCAGATTCTGGCTTGTTGTTGGCATTTATTCTCATTTAGACTCATTTTATAATCGTTTTCACCTACTTTTTCGAAGTGTCAAAAAATTTTATTTTGAGCGCAAAAAGCTAGTATTTTCAAGGGTTGACACTCATTTGACACATCGTGTCCTCGATTCGCAGGCATTTTTACGCTTGACACGGAGCAGCCCGGTACCGTATACTAAGCTTGTCAGCAGCGATGCGACGCACACTCTTTTGCACGACCAACAAACAAGACGGAATTCGGGCTTGCTTGTCTCGCACGGCAGATCAGCAGTCCGACGATCCTCTCGGTCTGTGATGCCTTGGAGATGAGCAGGCCTGTTTTGCTGTTGACGGCCGCATCATGAAGCGATTTGATGAAAGGGGTGTTTTCTATGGCCAAGGAAGCGATGACGGGCTTCATCACGGAGTTCCGCTACTTCCACCAGATGATGCCGGTCCGGCCGTTGTCGGCGAGCGCACAGGCACTCTGGCAGTATCTCTTCTACCGCGCGAACGCAGCGTATTGGCAATTTCCCTTGCACCTGCAGCTCAACGAGCTGGCCGGGGCCCTGCGGCTCTCGCGCTCGTCGGTGCAGCGCGCCCGCGCGGAGCTCGCAGAGCAGGGATATCTGCTCTACGAGCAGGAGCCGGGCAGCCGCTCGGTCAAGTACTACCTCATCAGCAATGTGCGCCCGCACATGCTCATGACGCCAGAGGAAATGCTCGCTGGCTCGAAATCGTATCAGGCTTTTCATGTAGCAGAGACGCAGGTCCGAGAGGAGGATACTCATGTTTGCAACGAATCATGCACAAGGGCTGTATCGGGGAATTGAGAAGTACGGCGGCGGGTCGATCCGCGAGCTGACGCTGCGCCGCGAGGCCGGAGGAATCTCGCACGGGACGTTCGTCGCGGCGCGCCAAGAGCTCTGCGAACTCGGTCTCATCGCCATCGAGCGCATCGCGCGCAAGCCGCACTACGAGCTCATCAATCCGGTACTAGCCGAGGTCATCCTCGCCAGGTCGAAGGCCATCTACGAGGCCGGGCCAGAAGCCGTCTGGAGCGCCAAGCAGGCGGCCAAGCAGTCAAGGCTGGCGAGGGAATCTGCAAAATCAGATAATGACACGGACAAATCTGGCAATCCGCCGGAATCTGCCTCATAACTTCTATTATAATAGGAAGGAAAGTGGATGGAATGAGCAAGTCCATCCTCATTCCTCAGTCCAACTCATGTGAAAGGAGAGCAATATGCGTATCTTTATCAATCCGGGCCATGCACTCGGCGGCCGGCCGGATCCCGGCGCGGTCAATCTCGAACACGATATCACGGAAGCCGAGGTCAATGCGCGCATCGCGCAGAACTGCTGCATCGCGCTCGAGCGCTACGGCCACTCGACGAAGGCGGTGCAGAGCCACAACTTGCGCGGCGAGGCGCCCGCCTACCCGAATGTCACAGCGCTCGCCAACAACTGGCCGGCCGATGTCTTCCTCTCGATCCACGCCAACGCCGGCGGCGGCCGCGGCTGCGAGACGTACGCGTTCAGCGAGTGTTCATGGGGCCACGGCCTCGCGACCATCGTGCAGGCGTCCGTGCACCGCGCTATCAGCCGACTCGACAAGACTTTCCCTGACCGCGGCGTCAAGGTCAATCCCGACTTCACCGTGCTGAGGCGCACCGCCATGCCCGCCATCCTCGTCGAGACCGCCTTCCTCGACAATGACGAGGATATCCGGCTGCTGCTCGACTACCCCGCCGTCTTCGGCCAGGCCATCGCGAGTGGCGTCGACCAGTTCCTGCGGGCGCATATCACGCCCGAGGGGGAGTTGATCTACGAAGAGGATGAGCCCGCTCCGATGCTCTGGCGATATGTACCGGCGCATATATAATTGGAAGCTTTTGTCCAGGATGTGTCAACTCAAGTGTCAAAATCTTCTCTAAAAAATTACTTGCTTTTGACATGTCAATCCCGTACAATAAAATCAAGGCAAGGGAATAACACCTAAGCCAACAGACAGACCGCCGGCCTCGCGGCTGTCTCTGAGGCCACCTCTATCCCATTTCATTTCTGCCATCGAAAGGAGAATCATCATGGCTACGCAGCGCACGAACATCACGACGTCCCTCAAAATCAAGGTGGAGAACGGCACGACGAATACGGGTACGGTCAAGTACGCGACGCGCACGTTCAGCTCCATCAACCCGGCCATCAGCGACGAGGATCTGCTCGCCGTCGGCCAGGGCCTCGGCGCCCTGCAGTCGCACGATGTCGGCGACATCCAGCGCCTCGAGAACGCGACGATGATCACGGGCTAAGCCGCCCAAGCAGCTCCGCTAAGCTGCTGAACCTGAACTGCCGGGATGGCGCAGGCATCTCCCCGCCCGCGCTGTCTCTCCCTCATTGCTAGAACGAAAGGAGTCTCACCATGAAACGCACGCTTGAAATCGAATTCCTGCTCGACAACGCCAAGACGAAGACCATCTCCCTGCTCGACCCGAAGGATGATATCTCGGATGCCGCCGTCAAGGCCTGGGCCGATAACGTCGTCGCCAAGAAAGCCTTCCTCGTAGGCGGCGCCTTCCCCGTCGCCTACAAGGGCGCGAACGTCCGCACTGTCGAAGTCGAGGAACTCGCCTAAGCCCGGACTAAGCCCAGTCGGCCGATGCGTCATCCCTCCGCGCATCGGCTAACTCCTACCAGCCATCCAACTACTCTCTTCGCCAGTCCTTCGCCATCACTCCCCCCAACAAGTAAAGTGACAAGGTGATCCCCATGGAACAGAACCTCCTCACCGCAATCTCCAGCGTCGGCTTCCCCATCGTCGTGACGCTCTATCTGCTGACCAGCTTCCAAAGGTCCATGGACCGCTTCACCGACCAGCTCAGCGAGCTCGTCAAAGAGCTCCAGCAGCAGCGCCATCTACTTCACTAGCCGATAAACAAAAACTCCCCACAGCCAAGAGCTGCGGGGAGTTTTTTGTTAGAGGCTCAGCAGATACTTGCCGTAGTCGTTCTTCTTGAGCGGCTTGGCGAGCTCGTGGACCTGCTCTCTCGTGATGTAGCCCATGCGGTAGGCAATCTCTTCGAGGCAGGCAATCTTGAGGCCTTGGCGAGCCTGGATGGTCTGGACAAAGGATGCGGCCTGCAGCAGGGAGTCGTGGGTGCCGGTGTCAAGCCAGGCGTAGCCGCGGCGCATGGTCTCGACGTGGAGCTTGTGGCGCGCGAGGTAGGCCTTGTTGACGTCGGTGATCTCGAGCTCACCGCGTGCCGACGGCTTTACCGCCTTCGCGATATCGACGATGTCCTTGTCGTAGAAATAGAGGCCCGTCACGGCAAAGTTGGACTTTGGCTCGGCTGGCTTTTCCTCGAGGCTCACAGCCTCGCCTTTCTCGTCGAACTCGACGACGCCGTAGCGCTCGGGGTCGCTGACGTAGTAGGCAAAGACCGTCGCGCCGTCCGGTTGCGCGGCCGCGCGCTGCATCATGACAGCAAGGTCGGACCCGTAGAAGATATTGTCGCCCAAGACGAGCGCACAGCCCTCGCCCGCGAGGAATTCCTCACCGATCAGGAACGCCTGCGCAAGGCCTTTCGGCTCGGGCTGCACGGCGTACGAGATGGAGATGCCCCACTGCGAGCCGTCGCCGAGCAGGCGCTGGAAGTTCGCATTGTCCGCCGGCGTCGTGATCACGAGGATGTCCCGGATACCCGCGAGCATCAGCGTCGACAGCGGATAGTAAATCATCGGCTTATCGTAGACCGGCATGAGCTGCTTCGACACCGCGATCGTCAGCGGATACAGCCGCGTGCCCGAGCCGCTGGCCAGGACGATTCCCTTACGTATCATCATATATCCCCCTACTCTCTATGCCTCATCCGCCTTGCCAGCATTTTTGAGCCGCCACAGTTCCATTGCCCCTATCGTATAGCCATCAGAGACTGTGCCGTCCTCAATCATGCATTCTAGTTCCTCGGGGCTTGCCTCACGGACCTCCAATATACCCTCATGGCCGATATTGGCCTGATAATCGTCCAGCTCTGCGAGAAAGACTTCAATCCGGCGGGAGGTGAGTCCGCTGTCCGGCTCCAGAAAGCCAAGGGACTGCGGTTTCTGCACGATAGTCGCATGCAATTCCTCCGCCAGTTCACGCCGGATGTTCTCGGCAGGAGTCGCGCCTGGTTCCGCATATCCCCTAGGGAAGCAGTACTGCTCAGCCCGCAATGCATGGCGGTACTGTTTCAGCAGGATGAACTTCCCCGCTTTCCATGCGACGATGACGACACCATTCCCCGCCGTCGGCAAGACCCGTTCAAAAGCGTAATACGTGCCATCCGATCGGGCAATCGGATCGACGAGGAAAGTATTGTAGCGGCTCTGATAGATCATACCATACTTTTGATGGTAGATCTCCATCGAGCGAACCAGCTCACGCATGACTCCCCTGTCGTCCGTATCCGCTACAGGGACCTCAGCCGATGGAGCGAATAAATCTACATGTCTGTTTCGATACACCTGATAATCGCGCAGTTCCCTCGGCTTGACAAAATCAATCGGCGCTCCCTGACTGCGCGCCTCAACAACATCCGTTTCTTGAGCTGCTGCAGACACCGCCCTTGGCATCCAAAGTGCATGCCAGCCATCTCGCAGTAACGTATACATGCTGCCCAGCGCCTTGGACAGCGGCACAAACAGCGAACAACGCGCCGACAAGGCATGCGAAATCCACTCCGTGAACAGCAGGAAACAGATTGTCTCCACGATGGAAAAGACAGCCGTCCCCACGTTCATGAAGTGATCCAGCAGCAGCTTCATGTCCTGGAAGGCGAACTTCACACCGCAAGCCACCAGCAGGCAGATAAGTGAGAATAAGAGCTTTTGCCCGATACTGGAAAAGATGGCCTGCCGGTGCACACGCTGCTGTTCCGCCTCCGCATATTCATAGCGCGGCACCGTCTTCGATTCCTCATGTGGCTGGCGGCTCGTATAATCTGCCACGCGAACAGCTTCCGAGAAATCCGGAAGCTGCTTTTTCTTGTCAAACGAGATGAACCGATTCGTCTCCGTGCGCAGGAAACGCTTCTCAGCCTGGTCCCCATCCGCCCAGAGGTCCTGCAAGCGCCTCGTGAAATCAGCGGCAAAAGTCGGCTTGGGTGAATCCAGCGCACGCAACTCTTCGACGTTGTAGTGCTTCGAGGTATTGCAGATGCTGATCTCGCAAACGTAATTGTAACAGAGGTCGACCACGGCCTCTGCCAGCGGATATGCCTGACGCAGCGTCTCCGTGAGATCATCCGCCGCCACCGCATGAAACTGCCGATACAAATCGCGGTAATAGCGCGAACGGCCATTCTGCCCCGTCTGAAAAGCAGGCAGCTCCTGTAAGATAGAGCGCACCTCTCCCCAATACGGGATAGGCAGCGATAACTGCAAGATACACTGCATGACGTGATGGAAACGGAACGGAGCGAGCTCACTCGCCTTGCGAGGGGCGATGTAGACATTATGGAGCATGCTCAGGCGCAAGATGATGGACAAAAAACTGTAGAGATTCGCCAAGATCTCGCGGTGTGCTGCAATATTCTCACCTGAGTCACCCGATATGACCCGCTTCACATGGCCCGTCTCATCCTGCTCGACCTCGAGGAAAAGATCCTCCACTTCCGCATCCGAGCGGCGCCCACCGTCCAGATATTCAAGGATCTCTGACAAGTCTGAGTACATGAGACTGCGCTGGACCAGCGCAATCAGCCGCTTCTGCGTGAACTTGAGCGGCAGTGCCGAATAGATGAATCTCTTATTTGCATCGACAGTATTGAGGATATACTGCGCTACCGTGCGAATATCGCCGAACTGCGAGATGCAGATGCAGCCTTGCTCGAACAGCTTCAGGATATTGCGATAATACGCCTCATCCGTCATCAAGCTGAAAAACGCCCGCGAATCCACGAGCTGATTATAGGTGAGCACTACGACATTACCCTTGCGGACGATCTCATCGTAAATCGCATGCTGGCCAGCGATGATCTCTTCATCCGAATCGCGCACTGAGTCCAATTCGAAGAGATAGACATATTTCTGCTGCATCATCGTTCCCACCATTCCAATCCTAAACTTACAACATCTATTGGTAAAGACCACTGTGTATCGCTCGTTGTGAAGTAAAACAATATTTCAGTATATTCAGGAAAATTCTTTACCATCTGACGCGACTCGATAAGGTATAATATCTTTCGCAAAATAGAATAAAGACATGGACCTCGTCCTCTGTTACAATTAAGTCGCCAAACAAAAACGCAAAGGAGACGAGATCCATGTCTGACAACATTATACAATTAAATGAGCAAGTAATCAAAGCCGAATTGAAAGATCTGGTCAATCAGAGCGTCGAAGAGACGCTGAACAACCTGCTGGACCAAGAAGCCACTGAGTTGACCAACGCTTCTAAGTATGAGCGCACGGAGCAGCGCAAGGGCTATCGTTCCGGCCATTACACGCGGAACCTGCACACCAGCTCAGGCAATGTCACGCTGAAGGTGCCGAAACTCAAAGGGGTTCCCTTCGAGACGGCCATCATCGAGCGTTACCGTCGTCGCGAGAGCAGTGTCGAAGAAGCCCTGATCGAGATGTACCTGGCGGGAGTCTCGGTCCGCCGTGTTGAGGACATCACCGAAGCGCTCTGGGGCACCAAGGTCTCTCCGGGTACCATCAGTAATCTCAACAAGAAAGCTTATGGGCATATCGAGACCTGGCGCAACCGCCAGCTCCCCAGCGAAGAGTATCCCTATGTCTTCATCGACGGGATCTACCTCAAGCGCAGCTGGGGCGGTGAGTACGAGAATGTTGCCATACTCGTAGCCATTGCCGTAAATCGAGATGGATTCCGTGAAGTCGTCGGCGCAGCCGAAGGCATGAAAGAGGACAAGGAAAGCTGGCGGGAGTTCCTGCTGTCGCTGCGTCAGCGCGGCCTGAAAGGCGTTCGCTTGGTTGTTGGCGACAAATGTCAGGCCATGTGTGATTCTGTGACAGAGGTCTTCCCAGAAGCGAAGTACCAGAGGTGCAGCGTCCATTTCTTCCGGAACGTCTTCTCTGTTGTCCCGCGCAAGCACGGCAAAGAGGTTGGTCGCATGCTCAAGGCCATCCACGCACAGGAAGACAAGGCTACGGCCCTAGAGAAAGCGAATCTCGTAGCAGAGAAGCTCCGCAGGATGAAGCTGAACAAGGCAGCCGACAAGCTCTTGGATGGCATTCCTGAGACCTTGACGTACATGGACTTTCCGGAAGAACACTGGAAGAAAATCCGTACCAACAACACCATAGAACGCCTCAACCGGGAGATTCGTCGCCGGACACGTGTCATTGGCACCTTTCCCGATGGAGAGAGTGCCTTGATGCTCGTCTGCGCCAGATTACGTCATGTCGTGAGTTCCCAATGGGGCACAAAGAAATATATGGATATGAAGCATCTATATGGGTGCGATGCCGAGACCATCCTTGACTGACTGCAACGAGGATGCGGTTCATGATTTTGCGAAAGAATATTGACAGTACCCCAGAGTCGGCTTCCCCATCGTCGTGACGCTCTACCTGCTCACCAGTTTCCAGCGATCCATGGACCGCTTCACCGAGCAGCTCAGCGAGCTCGTCAAAGAGCTCCAACAGCAGCGCCATACCTTCCACTGACAAAAGAGATTGCCCCCTCATCCCAAGAGCCGCCCTGCAGCTATGATGCTGCAGGGCGGCTCTTGTGTTACTTTCGATACTCAGATTTTGCTGAGAATCAGGCGTGCTTTTCCCGTCAATGTATAGGAGCCGAGACCAGCCGGCAGGAATGAAGTCTCACCCTTCTGGAATATCAGCTCTGTATCCACCGTGCGAAGTTTCACGCTGCCGTCGAGCACCGTGAAACTCTGAAACGAATCCTCGCCAATCGTCAGATGGATCGTGTCGTCGACGTTGAGCTCATAAACCGTGAAGTACTCGCAGGAATTCAACAGGCGCGCCGTAGCACCATCAAAGATGTCGATAGCCGTATCGAGGTGCGGGCGCTCGGCAGGCGGCTCAAGTTTCGTGACGTCGATGGCCTTCTTGACATGGAGTTCACGCGGCTTGCCGTTCTTGCCGACGCGGCCATAGTCGTAGACTCGGTACGTCGTATTGGAGTTCTGCTGGATCTCGCAGATGATGATGCCCTTGCCGATAGCATGCAGTGTGCCCGAGGCGATGAAGAAGACATCTCCCTTGTGGACCGGCACCTGATTGCAAACCTCGAGCAACGTGTTATCGGCAATGCGCTGCTCGAATTCTTCTTTCGAGATGGCGTGCTTGAACCCGTAGATCAGCGTGGCGCCTGGCTCGCAGTCAACGATGTACCACATCTCCGTCTTGCCGTACTCGCCCTCGACGCGCATTGCGTAGTCATTGTCGGGATGGACCTGGACGGAGAGGTTGTCCTTCGCATCGATGAGCTTGATGAGCAGGGGGAAGTACGGGAACTTCTTCGCATGCTCGCCGAGGACAGCAGGATCTGCCTCATCGAGATACGATTTTAGCGTGCGGCCTGCTTCCGGGCCGTTCTCGATGATGCTCATGCCATCCTTGTGGCAGGCGAGCTCCCACGATTCCGATACCTTCTCGAGGTCCGTCTTCTTGCCGTAATCCGTCTTGAGTTTCGTGCCGCCCCAGATGTAATCCTTGAGCGGAGCCTTTAATTTCATTGGATACAAATCAATCTACCTACTCCCTATCGCCTTGCATTGGCCTGTTAGATGATCTAGTCAAAGTCCGAACGTTGCTTCGAACTGCTGCTTGACCTGCTCGAAGCGCGCCTTTGCCTTTGCTTCATCCTCAGCGATAAGGCTGCAATAGAGCTTGAGCTTTGGCTCGGTGCCGGAGGGGCGGATGGCAATCCAGGAGCCATCTGCAAAGCGGTATTTGAGCAGATTGGTGGCAGGCAGACCATCGATGCCTTTGGCATAGTCGAGAACATCGGCATCATAGGCAATCTTCCCGGCGCGCAGAGCGTCCATGATGGACTTGATTTTCTCCTTGCCCTCGATGCCCTGTAGCTTGTAAGATGCCTGTGCATCGTAGTAATAGCCGTACTTCGCGTAAAGCTCATGCAGGTGGTCGCAAATCGTCTGGTCTTGCTGCTTGTAGCAGGCGGCCATCTCAGCCACGAGCAGAGCTGCACCGACGGCGTCTTTATCCTGCGCATAGGTACCGACAAGGCAGCCGTAACTCTCTTCGTAGCCGAAAAAGAAAGTATGCGCCGGGTCGTGCTCGTACTCCGTGATCTTATCGCCGATATACTTGAAACCAGTCAGCGTCTCAACGACCTGGCAGCCCTTGGCGCGCGCAATGGCTGCACCGAGCTCACCCGTCACGACCGTCTTCATAACCGTCGTCGCAGGCGTCAGTTCATCCTTGTGCTGTTCGAGCAGGAAGTCCGCGAGCAGTGCCCCGATCTGATTGCCCGTCAGCAGGACGTAATCGTCTCCCTGGCGAACGCCGACGCCAATGCGATCGCTATCCGGATCCGTGCCGATGACAATATCCGCGCCAATCTGCTGCGCAAGATTCAGGCCCAACGTCAGGGCGCTCTTCTCCTCGGGATTTGGAGACTTTACCGTCGGGAAATCGCCGTCCGGCAATTCCTGTTCACGAACGACATGGACATCCGTAAATCCTGCACACGCAAGTACCTTGCGCACTGGCTTGTTGCCCGCGCCGTGCAGTGGCGTGTAGACAATGCGCAGTGGCGCGACATCGCCCTTGCAGACAGACGTCTGATAGACCGCTTCGACAAACGCATCGACAGTCTCCTCACCGATCTCCTGGATCAGCTCTGGATTGCCCGCCGCATCAATACCCGGAATATCCTCGACAGCCTCAACATAGCGAATCAAATTGTTCGCAATACGCGGCACAATTTGATCGCCATGACGGTCGTAGACCTTGTAGCCATTGTACTCCTTCGGATTATGACTTGCCGTCAGTACGAGGCCAGCGATAGCGCCCAAGTGACGCACAGCAAAGGAAAGTACCGGCGTCGGCTCAAGCTCCGTAAAGATTTTCACGGGAATGCCTGCCGAGGTCAGCACATTGGCTGCCTCCCATGCAAACTCCTGCGAATGATGACGCGAATCGTAGGCAATCACAACGCCGCGCGCCCGTTCCTCATCAGTGCAGTGTGCAAAGAGGTAATACGCAAAGCCCTTCGTCGCCTTACGAATCATGTACTTGTTCATGCGGTTCGAACCGATGCCCATGACACCGCGCATCCCGCCTGTGCCGAACTTCAGGTCGCAGTAAAAGCGGTCTTCGAGTTCCTTCGGGTCATCAATCGCCAAGAGTTCCGCTTTTGCTTTCTCATCACACCAACTGAGCCAATCCTTGTAGGTATCCATGTACGCCATTATTTATATATCCTTCCTTCCCTATATTATCATCTGTATCATTCAAACCGAACAATATCATCTTCGCCAATATACGACCCATTCTGAATCTCGATGATCTCAAGTGGGATGCGGCCGGGGTTGGCAAGTTTATGCTTTGTCGTCTGTGGGATGAAGATGGATTCGCGCTCGTGAATCATCGTCTTCTCCTCGCCTCGCGTGACCTCAGCCGTACCGCGCAACACGACCCAATGCTCCGTGCGATGATAGTGCATCTGCATCGCGATGGCCTTGCCCGGCATGACGCGGACCTTCTTCATGCGGTAGCCGACGCCCTGTCCGATGACCGTCGACGTGCCCCAGCGGTGGTACATCGTCGTGTGCTCAACGGCCTCCTTGCGGCCCATCTTCTTGAGCTTCTCGACGACCGTCTTGACCTTCTGCGACTCGCCTTTCTTCGCCACGACGATGACATCGTCCGTCTCAACAAGCAGCAGGTCATCGAGCCCGATGCCCACAATGAGCCGGTCGTGCCCCATGATCAGCGAATCCTTGCAGTCAAGCGCGAGCACATCGCCCTGCACCGCATTGCCATGTTCATCGTGCGGCAGGATATCGTACATCGCATCCCATGAGCCGATGTCATTCCAGTAGCATGTCAGCGGCACCATGCGCACCATCTGCGAGCGCTCCGCGATCGCGTAGTCGATTGAGATCTCCGGCATATCCGCAAAATGCGCCACCGCACTGTCGTAGCCCTGCGCGAGGATGGCCGCGATCTCCGGCTGGTACTTCGCCATCTCGCCCTTCATGAAATCAATCGTGAAGGCGAACATGCCCGAATTCCAGTAGTAATTGCCCGCCGCGACATAACGCTCTGCCGTCGCAAGGTCTGGCTTCTCCTTAAATGACTTGACGACAAAAGAAGAACCATCCGTTTCCCCGGCCTCGATATAGCCATAGCCCGTCTCCGGCGACTTCGCGGGGATGCCAAACGTCACGAGACTGCCCGCACCCTGCTGCGCGACCTCTGCCGCACGCCCGATGCAGGCCGTGAACACATCCTGCGGCCGGATCACATGGTCCGCCGCCGCCACTACCAGCGGCTCCCGCCCCTCACAGCCGAGCTTCTCCTCGCAGAACTGCACCGCCAGCCCAATCGCCGGCGCCGTATTGCGCGCCACCGGCTCGAGGATGATGTGCGCCCCCTCCGCCTGGCACTCCGCCAGCTCATTCTCCACATGGTAGAGATAGCGCTGATTCGTCACCACCAAGATGTCCTCCGGCGCCACAAAATCCAAGAACCGCTCCATCGTGTGCACCAACAGCGACTTCTCATCCTCCAGCTTCAGAAACTGTTTCGGATACGACTTGCGTGACAGCGGAAAAAGACGTGAGCCACCGCCACCGGCTAAGATTATGATTTTCATACGTTATTTCTCCTCATTTTCTGATGAATCGTTTGTTCTAAAAATACCTACAACCCAGTTGTGATAATCATCTTGGATTTCCTTTTCGAAATCCTTTTATCCAGGTTGTTGTTTTTTTAATCGACAATTTAAGATTATAGATATGTAAGATTATCGCTGAATACTTTTCACATAAATATCCTGTACAATCTTTGCTGTTCTTTTTGCATCATATCCATTCTTCCGAATTAAGTCTGATTGATCAATGCGATTATATGATAAATTTGCAAGGATATAATCACTCCATATCTTTGCATTTTTTTGCAAAGATATTACTTTAACCTCATTTGTCACAATTGCTTCAGATGGAATTTTATCGGACACAAAACACCTCAATCCACTAATCTGCGCTTCAATTAACGAAATCCCTAATCCTTCCCATTCAGAAGGGAATATAAAATAATCAAATACTTGTAGAAAGTCCGATATATTATGGCGTTCTCCAAGAAGTATTACCGCATCCTCCAATCCATACTCCTCAATTTTTTGCTCCATCTCACTTCTCAGGATTCCTTCTCCAATGAAAAAAAATATAGCATTAGGAATTTTTTCATGGATATAGTGAAAAATTTCTATAGAGAATATTTGGTTTTTAGGGGGTGACAATCTTCCAGTGTGTCCAAATACGATTTTATTTTCCAGATGGAATTTTTTCCGTAGTTGTTCTCTAGTATTCTTAGAAAAAACAAACTGCTCAACATCTACACCATTTTTTATAATAAAAGATTTTTTATTTTTTTTCCAGTTATAGCCAAACATCCAACGACCAGCATCATCAGAGCATGCAAAAAGATGTGTACATACTTTCCCTATAATAATTCTATGTATTTTTTCTAAAAAATTAAAAGCAAGCCCATGATCCCCTCCATAATATGCTTGATGAGAATGAACCACTCGTAAAGGTATCCGAAAAAAACAAGCCATAAGAATACAATCTATATTTTGTAATTCTAACAGATTACAGACTACCCCGTCATAATGATGTGTCTGAAAGAATTTATACAATTCACGATAGTGTTTAAAAATAGAGCGTCCACGTCCAATCCAATTACGATAAATAATTCCGCCACCTTGTGTCAGCTCTTTTTCATAAGCAACTTCTCCAGCATATTTATCTACTAAAAAGTCGTATTGAATTTGTGATTTATCAAGATTCTTCCATTGGCTATATATATATGATTCAATACCTCCATAGGTTGGTGTCAATGCACCATATTGAAGAATTTTTATTTTTTTCAAAGTATTTTCTCCTATACAATGTAGCAATGTAATTTTTATTTAATAATTCTGTTGCTATTTAATTACTTAAAGTTCGTAGTTGCTAATTTTTTGTTGATTTATCTTTGTCGGCAATCTGCCAAATAAAAATGGTATATGTCCTTTCCGTTTCGTATAATGAAAATGTCCAAAATCCACAACACAAACGGAGAGCGTATGCTATGAATGATGTACCATCCCATCATCACTCCTATGAATCCTTTTCTTCCAAATTTCTGTAGTTCTGTAACGAACAAGGGCCCGTAGGAATCTTAATGAGGAGCAGCTGAATCAGTTGCTAAATCTGTTCCTCGCATCTCTGCCAGATCTCTGACAGAAATACCTGAGACAGTGTGCATGAAGGATGATGATTGGTGCTCAAAAGCACGATTAATCCTTGATTCATGCGGTTTTCTGGTGTGCACAGGTTGAGTTATCTGTTATACCTGTTATACCTGTTATACCTGTTATACCTTTTATACCTTTCCTAAATTATCAAGGAGATTAACAGCAGTTTTCTCCCAAGAAAAACAACGAATTCTCTGTGTTCCCTTTTTTATCATATTTCTTCGCGTAGTTTCATCCTTCAATAATACTATCGACTGATATAGACTGTCTACATCATAAGGATTACAATATAATGCAGCGTCCTGACAAACTTCAGGCAAAGATGTTGCATTTGAACAAATTACGGGGCAAGATAATGCCATAGCCTCTAAAGGCGGGATTCCGAAGCCCTCAATAATCGACGGAAATAAAAAAGCAAATGCCTCTCTATAAAGAGCTACCAATTCCTCATCAGTTACTCGCCCCAGTAATTCAGTATTAAATTTATTAATTTCCGGAAATACATTTATATCGACATCACCAGCAATTACAACTTTAGGAATTGAATTTTCATGTTTCTTTAATAAATTTAGAATTAATTCAAAGTTTTTATTCTTAGTTCCTCCCACTACCAATAAATAATTTTTTCGCATCAATTTATGCTTTCTCAATATAGTATAGTCCGGATTATGCCTAAGAATATGTTCGTATCCTTCCCCTAAAACAACAATTCTGTCCTTTTGAATTCCATACTCTTGATTTAGCCTAATTCCTGTATAACAAGAAGGAACAAAAATCAACGTTCTTCGTTTAGAAAATATTTGATATACTTTTGTCCAAAGGCGAACGAATTTTTTCGTATACATTTGTGGCATATCTTTTATATGCGTATCGTGAATGACTACTGCTTGTCTTTTTTTACAAATAGGTGCTGTATTTCCTAAGTTGATTAATATATCATTTTGAGTATAAATCGGATATAAAAATTGCTCTACAAAATTCCCTTTGAATGCTATTCTTTTCAAATTGATATAATCTAAAGTATCAGGCAACATTGCTTCATGAGAGCAAAGAAGAAAGACATCATATCGATTTCTATACTTTTTATTTTTAAGCAAAGCATCAATAGCTTTTATAGTTTCCCATGAAAAACGATATACGCCCGTTTTATTTTCATCTAAAAATCTTCCATTAATAAATAGATTCATTTTTCCCTCTCTATTTCAATTTTCCTTAGGCTTCTTTAAAAATTGACTGCCTATCTTAAATCAATAATGATATATGAAAAAGCCATATACTCCGTATTTTTTGCTAACTCCACTTGCCATTTCCATACAACGCCACTGCAATCTGACAAAGCATAGTAGTTGTCATTCAGGGAAATTCTCGGTTGCGCATGTAACGAGAAATATTTTTGAGCATTTTCACTGCTGTCCATTCTGTGTAACCTTACCTTCACCAACGATTATTTTCTTCTATTTTATGAAATTACGGCAAGTACATTGCTAAGATTTTCATAAAACATCTCTCCTAGTTCTTATCAATTAGCTTAATTAGATAAACTCTCAATTTGCTTTTGATAAGCATTTGCCATCGTTTCTATCGTATATTCCTTCGCTATTTTTAGACTCTCTTTACTCATTCTTTCACGAAGATCATCGTCATGTACGATTTTTAACATTGCATCTCTGAGTGCCGATTCATCCTCTGCTGGTACGAGGTAACCATTGATTCCATCTTTTACTATTTCTTGCCCTGCCAAACACATATCTGTAGTAATAATAGGTAAACCTCTTGCTATAGCTTCATTAATAACAAGGCCCCAGACATCTTCGCGCGTAGGAAGTACAAAACAATCGGCTGCTTTATAATATTTGTCAAGGTTATCAGGAAGCATAAAAGGACAAAAATGGACATTCTGAAGATTCTTTTCGGAAATAATTTCTTCATATTCTTCAGTAGGCAATCCACCAATAATAAAAACATCTACATCATGAAAATCTTCATTGTTTAATGATTTTAATAATACATCAATCCCTTTTCTATGAATGAATTGACCTATACAAAGTATCATCTTTTTATCCGTCAAGTTTAGTTCTTCTCGGCATTGATTATGTAGCTCAAGTCGATTCTCTGGCGACAGAATCTGATTCAATCGAATAGATGAAAATGGATATATCGATATTTTATTTTCAGACACACCGATTTTTTTCAAAGCCTCCTTAGCAATCTGAGATGTTGTCAAATAAGCTTTGCTCTTCGCTAAGAGGCGTCGCTTAACGCTTAACATACTATCAGTGAAAAAACCTCCATCATCACTAATCAAATACGGATATCCTTTCAATTGGCAAAACAGAATTCCTAAAATTTCTGTAGGATCAGTATATACGCCAAAAATGATAAAATCGAATGTCTCTCCATATTTAAATAGATACTTAATTAATCTCAATGACAAAGATGTATCATCATGCCTAAACGGCCTTGCGTGTAATGATATATATTGGTAGTTAGCAAATTCTGTTGGTTTCCATTTTTTATCACGTGATTTTACAGAATCCTGTGCCGCTATGATTGTCAATTCACAGGATTTTCCCCATTCTGAAAAAAAATTAGCTCTATAAGGAGAGAGTACATTCGTGATAAAAAGAATTTTATGCATTAATATTCCCCCATATATTGTCATTACAATCCACTATGTCACACCCGCGTAGACATTCCATCAACACTTTTTTAGCACCAGAAAACTTGTCCTATTCCTGAAAAAATATCTGAAATAATTTGCATAAAGCAATGATAACTACTACTCAGAAGTACGATACTCTCCTGATTCATCCGGATTCACGATATACAAAGTTTGAGTGTGTAATAATAATCCACACAATATTCCGAGTCCCATCAATGAAATTTGATCCATCATATCCTGCATAATCCCTATCGAAAAAAATGCTATTGCGAACAACAACAACAGCTCAACTTCTGCTGTAAATTGTTTAATCGATATAATCTTATACAACAAATACAACACTGTCCCAATCCCTAATAATCCAAAACTCCCATAAACACTTAAATAAAAATTATCTATAGGTGTAACAATATCAACTTTAGTATCAAATAATGACACTCCAAATCCAAAGCCACCTAGACCCCTTCCCAAAAATGCATTGCCATAATCCCATATGATATGAAAACCACCTGGCCAGCTATTTATCAAACGATCATCAAAACTCGCAAACAACAATATCATTGTATCGGAGTCAATATACTCTGATATATAAAGCAATGTATTTGATAAAACTGGAAGTAAAATACCTAGCAAAATAAACAACATACAGGAAATCTTTAACAATAATAACTTTCTTTTTTCGTCTAAAAAGAAAAATAAAATAATTAATAAAAGACCATAAAGATATATTGCTATGTTAATCTTTATCAATGTCGAACATATAAATGGAAATCCTAGCACCCAATATATAATCTTTTTTCCTTTATATGTATATGCTAAAAGAACAAAGCTAGAATATATTATTATATTTGCCACTGTATTACTAAGCCTGGTGAATCCAGATAACCTTTTATAGACTTCACCGTTATAATAAATTCCCCAATCCCTAACACCTTCTGCAGTTGCACCCGAACCCAAATCGGTTCCCTTAATATCTAACCAAAAAGGGTTTTCTAGAAAATAATTTAATCCCAGGCCTATACATGACAATATAAATACAATTTTCATAAAGATTACCAATTTATGTGGATTATCTATAACTGCTTTCCAAATACATATTCCAAACAAAAATGGCAAATATGTTTTAAATCCCCATAAGACCTCTATTATATTTTCTGTATAGTAAAAACCAATAAGAGCCCACAGTAAAAGAACTGAACTAAAGATCCAAAGAATAAGATTCCGACGAAGGAAAATTTCATAGAATACAATTAAAGATATAAAAACGTCACGTATATATAAAAGAAATCCTAGCCCAACCAGATCAAGAAGCCATCGTAAAGGTGCTTCTATAGTTACGGTTATAATATAAAAAAAATATATTCCTAACATAATTTTTTGATTCATAATATCAATCCCTATTTATATTTCAGCCACCAGCAAATTCCATTATTTATTGAGCATCTATTTTTATAGCAGTAGTTTACGATTTTTAAGCATCCGCTCTGTGGAGGACCGATACGCTCATCGTCAATCTGACGAAAGCATGACCATTGTCAAATGATTAATCATCGTACCTAGCGTGGTCGCACAGAATGGCACTGCTGTCAAAATACTTGCCCCACTTGCCAATAATCATGTCGTCCACGCTAGGGATGATGGGTCCTTGCCGCAGTATCTTGGCAAGGATCATGGCCAAGCACGTGCTCGGCCATGAGGTACATTTGTGGTGAGCCCGTTGCTGAGAACACGATACTAACTATTCAGGGATGCATCCGTCTGTTTTGACAGGAATTGCCGATACAAGCAGCGTACCGACAGAGCCGATTCCAGAGCGAGAAAATGAGCAGGTGATGTAACTTCTTTGATATCTGATTGTACTGACCGCACATATTCGTCTGTATGATGGCAGTCTGGCATTGCCAAGTTCTCTCATAATGTGACTGAAGGAATGAAAGGTATCTGGTTTCGTTAGGAATGCAAGCAAACGATACCGGCGCGAGACATGATTGAGTGCTAGCACATCATAGTGACGAAATGCAGTCTGTCGTCATGCACCGAGTGCGAATTGCATCTTCTCATCGATGCAAATGAAACAATCAACTGGAAAAGTTTTCAGTTTTGAGTAAACAGATTCACCGCAAAGCCATGTAATATCAGCATCTGGATCACCTTCGCGTATCCGATGCACCATAGGGGATAGCCATGATGACATCAGCAATAACAGCCATTTTTTACAATCAAATATAGTTTTCTCATAATCTCATCCTTTATATATCATCATTAAACCATTATTTTCCAGACTGCAGGCTTGTTAGCAGATTCTCACCTAAAAGAATTTCCATGCCATGATACGCCTTATCCCAAGTAAAAGAACAGACACTAGTATGCAACGGTTCTATCTTACAAAAAGAAAATAGTACCAGATTTTCTTTAATATCATTAATATCAAGTGGATCAAAGTAAATCGCATCTTCTTGACAAACTTCAGGGATACTTGCTGCATCAGAAGCCAATACAGGTATTCCAGCGGCCATTGCTTCAAGTGGAGGTAAGCCAAAACCTTCATAAAGAGAAGGAAATATCATTGCATCAGCTTGAGCAACATACTGCATAAGTTCTTCGTCAGAGACATATCCCGTAAAGATGATTCGATCTTCAAATCCCTTAATCAGTTCTGAAATCGAATTCTCTCCATTAATGAATCCCTCTTTCTTCCCTACTAAGATGAGATCTTGTTTGATATGCATGCTTGCAAGTTTGTATGCTTCAATCAGGCGTCGAAGGTTCTTGTGCGGCTTGACATTGCCGACGAAAATGAAGTATGGCTTATCATGGACAGGTTTACCCTTCTTGATGGAGAACCACTTTTCGTCAACACCATTATAGACGAGATGGATTTTCTTCGCATCGACGCTTGGCACGTACTTTTTCAGTTCGGATATCGTGAACTTCGAGACGCACGCGATCTGGTCAGCTTTCTTTGTTGCCGCCCGGAACATAATCTTGGCATAGGACTGCTTAAGAAAGCCTTTGTTGATTTCCGGCAAAGCAAGATGCGCCAGATCATGGATGGTCACGACCATACGGCCATGATAAAAAACCGGCACGTTGTAGTGAGGGCACCAGAGAACATCGAGGTCTTTGGGTAACTTCCAAGGAACTTCAAACTGCTCACGTACGGAGTAGATTGGTGCGTTGCACGATATCAGTTCGACATTTTCTTTTTTCGTAAAGGAAAACTTGGCAAAATCTGACATCTTCCCCAGCAGTACGAAATGCCATTCTGGTTTATCCGCAATCATCCGGCTGACGATGTTTTCGATGACCTTACCAATACCCGATGAACAAAGCATCCGTGCGTCTACACCAACTCGCAATCGATTCACTCCCTATCTGATCTATCTGTTGCCTATCATATATTCTCAGAATCTAGTTTATTCTGGACATAGTCTTTCAATGTACTGCGGAATTTCTCAATACTGAACGTCTCGGCATTCTTCCTGCACTTCTCCGAGGTAATCCCCTCTTGGGTATCGAAGTCCTGCACTGCCTTGACGATGCTCTCGACGGTCTGCTCCTCGAAGAAGCAGCCTGTCTCGCCATCTTTGACGGTCTCGAGTGCGCCGCCTTTGCCGTAGGCGATGACAGGGGTACCACAGGCCTGGGCTTCAACTGGGGTGATGCCGAAGTCTTCTTCGGCGGCAAAGACGAATGCTTTGGCATGCTGCATCGTATCCTTGAGGACTTCGAAAGGCTGGTAGCCCATCATCGTGATGTTGGCCTTGGCTATTGCTTTCGTCTTCTCGAAGTCGGGACCGTCGCCGATGACGATGAGCTGTTTGTCGGGCATCTCGTTGAAGGCTTCGACGATCAGCTTGACTTTCTTGTAGGGCACCATGCGCGAGGCAGTCAGGTAGTAGTCCTGTTTGTCCTCGCAACAGGTGAAGGCATTGACATCGACCGGCGGATAGATGACATCGGCGTCGCGGCCGTAGACTTTTTTGATGCGGCGCGCGATGAAGCGGCTATTGGCGATGAAGTAGTCGACGCCGTTGGCCGTGCGCGTATCCCAGATGCGCATGTAGTGCAGGATGAGCTTGGCGATAGCACCTTTGAGACCATGGTCGAGGCCAGACTCGCGCAGGTACTGGTGCGTGAGGTCCCAGGCATAGCGTATCGGGCTGTGCACATAGGAGATATGGATCTGGTTTGGCCCCGTCAGGATGCCCTTGGCGACGCAGTGAGAGCTCGAGATGACGAGGTCGTAGTCGGTGACGTCGAGTTGCTCGATGGCAATCGGCATGAAAGGCAGATAACTGCGGTAGTGCTTCTTGGCACCAGGGAGCTTCTGGATGAAGCTCGTATGGGTCTTTTTGTTCTGGATAAAGCCGCGCTGGTCTTCGGGCAGGAAGTCGACGAGCGTGAACAAGTCGGCATCGGGGAAAATGTTGAGTATCTGTTCGACGACGCGCTCGGCTCCGGCGTAGACGACGAGCCAGTCACAGACAATGGCTACTTTCATTCGGACACATCCCCCTTAGGCTTCGCGCTTGTACATGACGAGGCTGTAGCCGAAGGCGATGATGCAGCCGAGAGCGAGGCCGATGGCGGCGATGAGTTTCTTTTTCGGGGCGCTCGGCTTCTTCTCATCTGGCAGGTTAGCGGCGTCGATGACCTGGATATCCATGGACTCCATGGCTTCCTGAATCTTGTTCTGCTCGCACTGCTGGACAAGGTTGGTGTAGATGGTCTTCTTAATCTCAGCATCGCTCTTGAGCTCAAGATAGCTAACCATTTCATCCGGATATTTGCTGATATCCTGTTCAATCTCATCTTTTTTTGCGCGGACTGCTTCTTCACTGGCTTTTGCCGCACTCGCATTCGCCTCAGCGATAGCTTGATTCTTGACAAGTTCCATCTGCGCGGTATTGAGGCTAGCAGCATTGGAATCAACTACAGCACTGACCTCATTTGCCAAATCAGCTTGCAACTGATTCAACTGTTGCTGAGCAGCGATGACACTCGGATGGCTGTCGGTGTACTTCTGACGCAAGCCGACAAGATCCACCTGTTTCGCTACAATCTTACTGCGAATACCTTGGACTGTACTATTGTCGTTGATATTATAGGCTTTCGCCCCAGCTTTTTGCTCACCAAGTTTATTCGTTGCCACCTCGTATTGAGCCTGAGCCGCTTTCTGCTGGCTTTGAAGATTAGCAATGGATTTGTCATAAGCAGAAATCTGTGTAATAGCTTCTTTAAGTTGGTTATCAGGGCTATAAATTTTATGCTCACGAGAGAAGTCAGCGAACTTCTGCGCGGCATCATCGGAGTCCTTCTTGGCCTCTTCGATGCGGCCATTGAGGAACTGGACCAGCAGGCTCTGGGTCTGCTGGCTGTTGTCAGTCTGCATCTTGAGGAAGTTATCGACGACTTCCTGGGAAATCTGCTGAGCCTCTTCTGGGGTCTTACCCTTGGCCGTCACTTCAATTAAGTTTGTTCCCTTGGTGTTCTTGATATCAAGATTGGATTTCGCAAATTGTTTTGCATCCGGTTTCTTATCAGGATCTTTCCAATCCATCGAATCGATAATTGGATCCAAAACAGTGCGAGACTTCATGAGTTCCATGTAGTTGTTGGTCGGGCTCGATGCAGCGCCGCCGACGCCGAGGGCCGCCATGGCAGCTGCGGCCTGGCCACCCATCTCTTTGCTGGCGTTGCGTGTCTGCACGAGGGTCGTCGACTCGTACTGCTTCGGCAGGACAAAGGCGGTGATGGTCGCGATGGCCGTGCAGCCGACGATGATGCCGCCGACGACTTTCTTGTGGGCTTTCGTGACCTGCCAGAGCTTGCCGAGGTCGATGCTTTCTTCTTTCTCTAAATCCAAGGGATACAACTCCTTTTCTGCATGATACTATGAGTCAATAGGCGCCTTTGCCGAAGGCAACGGCTTTGACGGTCTTGAAGAGGTACATGAGGTCGATCCAGACGGACCAGTTGCGGACGTACCAGGTGTCCATGGCGACGCGCTCTTCGTAGGTGGTGTCGCTGCGGCCGCTGGCCTGCCACATGCCGGTGATACCGGGCAGGATGAAAAGGGTGCGGCGGAATGGAACAACTATCTTCCGCTAAGCTATCGTGAGGTATCCTACGGCCCTGTCATGAAGGGAGCAAATGGATTTTTCCCATACGATGATATTCTGAATGAAGAACAGCGGAATGACATTCAAGACTTCTTTGCCGATACGCTGGATGCGGAAAGGGCGGAAGATTTTACGCAGTTTATCCTTGCGGAGTACATCCGCCGTGATCTGAGATTCCGCGTCTGTAAATTCTGCGGACGCTACTTCGGCATTATGGGCAATACCCGGCTGGAATTTTGCGACCGGCTCATTGATGGTTCTACAAAAACCTGCAAGGAGATGGGTTCTCTCCGGCTTTACGAGAAACGGAAGCTGGAGGAGCCAGCCATCAAGGAGTATAAGCGCAAGATAAGAAATGGCTTATGAAACAAGCCTTGAAATA
>OHBJ01000245.1_pt1 | contig 32070 bp, 25 predicted proteins | sample 1577241 | NCBI WGS metagenome assembly OHBJ01 (sample SAMEA3541594, study PRJEB24748) | human gut metagenome | biome: human gut; feature: human-associated habitat; material: faeces | place: China | collected 2012 | reverse complement strand
CTTACCCTGTTTCTTATTTGCGTTTCAGCTTCTCGATGATTGTTATGGTTCCCAACAGCCCATGCACGCCTTCGACATGGACACGCTGGAAAGCTGCCAGATCCTCGTCCGCCGCGCCAAAGACGGCGAGAAGATCACAACGCTGGACGAAAAAGAGTTCACCCTGACGCCCAACAACCTCGTCATCTGCGACGGCTCCAAGCCCGTTGCGCTGGCGGGTGTCATGGGCGGCCTGAACAGCGAAATTAAAGATACCACCACCCAGCTGCTGTTTGAGAGCGCCAAGTTCGCCCGCGACAACATCCGCAAGACGGCCCGCGGCCTCGGGCAGAACACCGACGCCTCCAGCCATTACGAGAAGGGTATCTCCGAGTACACCACCGAGCTTGGCATGGCCCGTGCCCTGCACCTGATTCAGGAGCTGGGCTGCGGCGAGGTTACCTCCACCCATTTTGACTGTTCTGCCGGTGCCCCGCGTGAGGGCAAGCGCTTCACGGCCAAGGTCAGCGGCATCAATGCCATCCTCGGCATCACTGTGCCCACCGATGTGATTCTGGACATCCTGAACCGCCTGCAGTTCGAGGTCAAACTCGAAGCCGACGGCGACACGATGCAGGTCGCCGCGCCCCGCTGGCGTGAGCGCTCAATTTACATCACGTCGGCGTTGAAAAGCCTCCGGAATGTTTTCTCCGCACAGGAATGCGCAGTCTCCGAAGCCGGCCATATTGCACGGCATCGCATATCAATATTTATGTTCTTCCTTGCCCAGGTCGCCGGCAGTAAGTTTGCGCTTGTCAATCTTGTACCAGCACACAGCTATATAGGCCAGCACGAACGGCACAAGCACCGACACCACGCTCATGACCGTGAGGGTAAACTCGCTCGAACAGCTGTTCTGCAAAGTGAGCGAGCTCTGCAAGTCCGTGTTCGACGGATAATAGGCCGTATTGCCGAGACCGGCAAGCAGCAGCAGGGCCGTCACGACAAGCACCGTTCCCGTTCCGGCAAACCATATCCCGCTGAAATAAACTTTCGAAAGCACCGTGCGCGCAATGCCATAGAGCACGCCCGCCACGCCTATTACAAACGCCGCAGCCACGGCAGGCATAGCCACAAGGTTATTGAAATATTTGTAGGGCTCGAGATATATTTTCTGCGTGTCGGGATCGACGGCATATCCGCTCTTCAGCAACGTAAGAACGGTGAAGGCCACAAAAAGCAGCACGAACGGAACCGCGCTGCGGCCAAGCAGGCGGCGGCAGCTGTTGGTGAACGCCGGTTCCGAGACATTGTTTATGAGATAAAGGCAGCCCAAGCAACGCGCAAGGAAGAACACCGCAAGCCCGAGCAATATTCCCGCCGGAGTGGCAATGGCTTCCAATCCGTGCAAGGGATTGCTCCACACGCTTACTACAGGCATCATACTGTCGGCCATAGCGTTGCGCGAAACAACGAAGTCGGCACCGTAAAAGAACATCGACACCGCCACTCCCACAAGAAACGGAGCCGCGAAACCGTTGAACACGAGAAAAGCGCGGTAAACCGCACCGCCCAGCACATTGCCCTTGCGCGAATTGAACTCGTAGGACACCGCCTGAACCACGAAGCTCACCAACAAAAGCATCCAAAGCCAGTAAGCACCGCCGAAACTCGTGCTGTAGAACAAGGGGAACGAAGCGAAAAACGCTCCACCAAACGTAACAAGCGTGGTAAACGTAAGTTCCCACTTGCGGCCCGTAGAATTGAGCACAAGAAGACGCGCGCCGGCGTTGCCGCGGAAATTTGAAAGCAACGTATTGCCGCCCTGCACAAACATAAGAAACACCAGAAGGCCGCCCAGAAGCGACACGATAAACCACCAGTATTGTTGAAGAAGCTCGTATGTAATCATGACTTAACCGGATTTTTGGATTTGACTTCAATTTCTGCGCCGGGGCCTTTGCTTATGGCGCCGCACATTATCTTTATCTCGGCTGCGAGCATAACGGCAAACAACACGAGGAACAAGAAAAAAGTAATCATGACCGACGATGTTTCTATTCCCGAAACCGCCGCACGCAAAGGCAGCAAATCCTGCACGGCCCAGGGCTGGCGCCCCACTTCGGCCACCACCCAGCCCGCCTCGCCGGCAAGATAGGCCACAGGTATCGCAACGAATCCCACGGCAAGCATCCATTTCCGGAAATTAAAGTCGGGTTTGCGCAACAGAACCGTCACAGCAAAAAACCAAAGCAGCAGAAATCCGCCGGCTCCCACCATTATCCTGAAAGCCCAGAACACGAGCGGGACATTAGGCACCAGCTCTTCCCTGCTCTGCAGATATCCGTAGCCAAGATAGTCTATGTTCTTATCAAGATTCGCCGCGGCGATTTCGGCCTGCGGTGTGCCCATATTCCTGCGGTAATCGGCAAAATCTTTCACCGCCTGCCTGCCGCGCATCATCTTCTCCTCGGCCGACAAGGCCGTCGTTCCGTCGGGCATAAGGTATCCGCCATCGAGAATGTCGTTTATTCCAGGCACAAAACCGTCGATGTCGTGAGTGGCGAGAATGGAAAGCATTTTCGGAATCTTTATGTCACCAGCCACAGTGAACGGAGCGCCTTTCTCTCCTTTCACAAGCCCCTCGGCAGCGGCTATTTTCATAGGCTGGAGCTTCGCGGCCTGCACGCCCGAGCTGTCGCCGGTAACGGCCACTATGAACGCGGCGGCAAGCCCTACGATTGCACCTATCTTCATACTTGCACGCGCAAATTCAAGGTCGCGTTTTTTCCACATATACCAGCAGCTCACGCCCACGACGAACGCCGCACCGACCACCCAGCCGCTCGTAACGGTGTGCAGGAACTTCACCACCGCAACAGGCGACAAAGCCACGGCGGCAAAGTCGGTCATCTCGTTCCTCACCGTTGCCGGATTGAACGTCATGCCCACGGGATGTTGCATCCACGCATTGGCCACAAGAATCCACCACGCCGAAATGACAGCACCTATACCAGTGAGCCACGTGGCCGCAAGATGAAATTTCGGGCTCACCCTGTTCCAGCCGAAAAACATCACGGCAACGAAGGTAGCCTCCATAAAAAACGCCACAATGCCCTCTATCGCAAGCGGCGCACCGAAAATATCGCCCACAAACTGCGAATAGTTGCTCCAGTTGGTTCCGAATTCAAACTCAAGTATGAGTCCGGTGGCAACGCCCACGGCAAAGTTTACTCCGAACAGCTTCATCCAGAACTTGGTGGTGCGAAGCCAGAACTCATCCCGTTTAATCACATAAATGGTTTCCATTATTGCCATTATCAACGCCAGTCCTAACGTCAGAGGCACGAAAATCCAATGATAGGCCGCCGTAAGCGCAAATTGCGCCCGAGACCAGTCAACAAGCGACAAGTTTATTTCGTTAAGCATAGAAGTAATTTATAGGTTATTCTGTTTTTTCCGTCCGCCGGCAAGAAACGTCACTCCCCGCGTGTGACAAGTTCGTTGGCAACACTGCGTTCCCGCTGCCCGTCACTCATTCCCCCATAATGCGGACGAAAGAAAAATATCCGCAATACGACGAATATTATGAACAACTTTATCAATACGAGCAACCACAACTGCCGCCCCCACGTCATTTCCCTGAAACCGTCGCGGTAGAACCTGAAAACGGCAACGAAGCAACGCTTTATCTGCTTAAACATTCACAAAAAAACGAATTATAACCGACACGGCAAAAAATAAATCCCAGATATTTCAGCTGCCCGCGAAATTCAACATTAGGGCAACCGTTCCCCGCAACGAAACAGAGCCGTCGAAAAATCCGACGTACTTTTCCGGCAGAGTTTGCAGACAAAAACGGTCACCCAGCAAGTATCTGAAAATCTGCACATGTATATATGGCAAAAAATATGTCTGAGATATTTTGAATTATCTCAGACATATTTTCGATTATCTCCCTTGTATTTTCAATTTACTGCGGGAAGTTTTTTAACCGCGGAAAAAAATATTTTTTTCGCGGCACACTTTTTATCACACTCCGGTCACAAACCGAAAAATATGCCTATGACCGTTCGCCGCAAGCGTCAAAACATCAAGAACAAATCCTTATCCGTTTGTTTTACGGCAAACCTGCAATCTGTCCTACCATAAAGTTAACGTCAACAAGCATTCCACCACCCTAATTACGGGCGCAAAAAAATCCCTCTCAGAGCAGAAGTTCTGAAAGGGACAACCAAAACGTCGGAAAGAGGCGATTCGAACGCCCGACCCCTACGTCCCGAACGTAGTGCGCTACCAACTGCGCTACTTTCCGATTGCGATGCAAAATTACGTCTTATTTTTAATTTAACCAAATATTGAACGATTTTTTTGCATCTTTATTTCGTATTTGTTTTCCAGACGCTGGTTGTAAGCGTGCGAAATCGGGCTGTGTGCGGAGTAAATTTATTGCCCCGGTCATTGGGTCAGCGTCGGAAGTTATTTTTGCGGTTCAGAAGTTTTCACCGTGACGTCGATAATCATTTTGGTATTTTTCGGGTCGTTGGTGATGAGCAGAATGCGGCGGCGACCTTTGAAGTACGAGCTATTGGCATTGATGCTGATTTTCAGTTTCTGCTCGTCGCCCGGCTTGATTTTCTGCTTGTTCAAGCTGACACTGATACCCGGGTTATACACCTGCAGCGCGCTGATAATGAGCGGCGCATTGCCCGTGTTGCGGAGCACGAGTTCGCCCGAAGCCTTGTTCTTTCTGTCGAGCGGACCGAGGGTGATGTGCGTGCTGTCTATTTCGGCTACGGGGTGTGCGCCGTGGGCCGAAGTCATTTCCTTAAATTCAGGAAGCAGGGTGGCCGATACGTTGATTTCGGTTTCCTTGCTCACACGGTCGCCCATGAAGCGGCTCAGGTAAATGCTCGTTTGCGTCAGTCCCATGGCGGGCAGTTCGTCGCTGTTGAGCGTGATGAGCATGCGGCCCATGCGTCCGGGGCGAATCACGTCGGGGTCGGCCACAGCCGTAAGGTATTTAGGCAGGTGCATGAGTTCCGGACGGTAAGTTTTTTTGCCCGAGTTGAAAATCTGCAGGGCAAATACCGGTTGTTCGCCGCGGTTCACGTCGTCGAACTCCACGTTGTCGGTACTCAGAAAGTAGTCGCCTATTTTAAAAGGAAACTCCACCGAAGGCTCCGCTTGCGTCATCGAAACCTGTCCCATGATGCTCAGGTAATGCGGAATGGAGTCGAGGTTGGTGTAAACAGCCAGTCCCTTGGTGAAATGACCCAGCATTTCGGCATCGTAGGTAGCCTCGATGGTGCCCGTGCTGCCCGGTCCGATGGGCGTGCGCGTCCAGTTAACGAGCGTACAGCCGCAGTCGGGGTGAACGTCTTTGATAATGAGGTCGGCAGTGCCTTTGTTCGTTACCGTGAAGGTGGCGGTGCGCGGGCTGTGCCAAAGCAGCGTGCCTAATTCCACGGTGGTTTGGTCGAATTGCATTTTGGGCTGTGCCAGGGCACTGATGCCTGCAAAAAGCATGAAAAAGGCGAGGGCTATGAGGTGTTTCATGAAAAAAATGTCGTTTGTGAGTGGGTAAAAGCCATTATGCTTCCCTATATAAATACGCTGTGTGCATCACGCATATATATAATCTGTGTGTATCACGCATATATATAAAGGGAAGGAAAACCAAGCGGTGCAAATAGGTTTGCAAGTAGATTTTGCGGCAGCAAAGTTACTAAAAAATTAAGAGATTCGGTTGCATCTCGTAATTAGTTGGTATATTTGCCATAAGTAATTCGCTATTTTTAGTAGTTGCTGCCCCATGATTGGGCGGGGTGACTGGTGCATAACCGCCCCTTTTGTCAATAATATAAACAGACTGCACGTATGAAATTCATATCCTGGAATGTAAACGGACTGCGCGCCTGCGACGGCAAAGGCTTTCGCGAAATATTTGCCAACCTCGATGCCGACTTTTTCTGTCTGCAAGAAACCAAAATGCAGCCCGGACAATTAGACATTGCCTTCGATGGCTATCAGTCGTACTGGAACTCAGCCGAAAAGAAAGGCTATTCGGGAACCGCCATCTTTACGCGCCACGAACCCTTGCGCGTGGCTTACGGATTGGGCATCGAAGAACACGACAAAGAAGGCCGCGTGATTACGCTCGAAATGGACAACTTTTTCCTCGTAACCGTTTATACCCCGAACTCGCAGGACGGACTCCGCCGCCTGGATTACCGCATGGAGTGGGACGATGCTTTCCGCGACTACCTGAAGAAACTCGATGCCGAAAAGCCCGTGGTGGTGTGTGGCGACATGAATGTGGCCCATCAGGAGATTGACCTGAAAAACCCCAAGACTAATCGCCGGAATGCCGGATTTACCGACGAGGAACGCGAAAAATTCAGCTGTTTGCTCCGTGACGGATTTACCGATACGTTCCGCTTTTTCTATCCCGACCAAATCGATATCTATTCGTGGTGGTCGTATCGCTTCAAGGCACGCGAAAAGAACACGGGGTGGCGTATCGACTACTTCCTGGTGTCCGACAGACTTCAGCCCCAGTTGACAGGAGCTAAAATCCATACAGACATTTATGGGTCAGACCATTGCCCGGTTGAGGTGGAAGTGGACCTTTAAACTACGAAATAAAGTGTTTTGCTTCAGAATTTCTGATAAAATATCCCGTTTTTTGTAGTAAAACAAGCCCGAGGGGTGTCTAATGAATAGGACGAACGGCAACCGCCGCTCAAATCCTTTTCAACCCCTTTCAATCCCTTTCAACCCCAACCCCCAAAAACAGCAATTATGAAGGAATTTTTTAAGTATGTATTAGCCACCATCGTAGGCTTTATCTGCGTAACGGCATTCATGGGCATCATGAGCCTGATTATGTTTTTCTCCATCATGGCTACCAGCGATACGCAACCCATGGTCAGCGATGGCAGCGTGTTGCGCATTGAACTGAACGGTACGGTGTCGGAACGTGTAACCAAAAACCCCTTTGCCGAACTGATGGGAAACAAAGCCTTGGCTTCGCAAGGACTCGACGATTTGCTCAAAGCCATTAAAGTGGCCAAGACCAACGATAAAATCAAGGGCATCTACCTCGAAGGCGGATTGCTCAGCGCCGACTTTGCCTCGCTCGAAGAACTACGTAAGGCATTGGTCGACTTTAAACAAAGCAAAAAGTTCGTTGTGGCTTATGCCGACCAATACACCCAAGGCTCGTACTATCTGGCTTCGGCTGCCGACAAAGTGTGGCTGAACCCCAGCGGTATGCTCGATTGGCATGGTATCGCTTCGCAGCCCATTTTCTTTACCGACCTGATGAAAAAGGTGGGCGTGAAAATGCAAGTGTTCAAAGTGGGCACATTCAAGAGTGCCGTTGAACCCTACATCTTGACCGAAATGAGCGAACCGAACCGCCAGCAGGTACAGTCGTTTATCGGCGACATTTGGCAGCACTTCTGTCAGGATGTGTCGGCTTCGCGTAAAATTTCGACCGACAGCTTGAACGCTTTTGCCGACCGCTATGTGACGTTTGCCGAAGCCAGCGACTATGTGCGTCTGAAAATGGTGGACGAACTGACCTATATCGACCAGGTGCGCACCAAACTGCAGAAACTCAGCCAGCAGGACAAGGTAAACTTTATATCGCCCGCCGAACTGGCAAAACTCGATGTGCCTGCTTCGTCGAGCAACGACATTGCCATTTACTATGCCGAAGGAAACATTGTGGACGTTTCGACCCAAAGCCCGCTGAATAGCACCCAAAGCGAAATTGTGGGCTCGAAGGTAGTGAGCGACCTTGACAAACTGGCCAAAGACGAGAGCGTGAAAGCCGTGGTGCTCCGTATCAATTCGGGCGGCGGCAGCGCATACGCATCGGAACAAATGTGGCGCGCCGTGCAGCAGCTCAAGGCTAAAAAGCCGGTGGTAGTGTCGATGAGCGGCATGGCTGCTTCGGGCGGTTACTACCTGTCGTGCGGTGCCGACTACATTGTGGCCGACAAAACCACGCTTACTGGCAGTATCGGCATTTTCGGCATGGTGCCCGATGCCTCGGAACTGCTGACCGACAAACTCGGCCTGCACTTCGACGTGGTGAAAACCAATGTTTCGTCGGATTTCGGAGCCATGGGACGCGGCTTCAACGCGGCTGAATCGGCTGCCATGCAGAATTATGTGAACCGCGGTTACCGCCTGTTCTTGAAGCGCGTGGCAGACGGACGCAAAATGACGCCCGAACAGGTTGATAAAATTGCCCAAGGACGTGTGTGGACGGGTAATCAGGCTTTGAAAATTAAATTGGTCGACAAACTCGGCACGCTCAACGATGCTGTGGCCGAAGCCGCCAAACGAGCCAAATTACAGGATTACGCCATTTGCACTTTCCCTGTCAAAACTCCGTGGTTCGAACAGTTGATGAACGAAACCACCCAACGCGATTACCTCGAAGAAAAGTTGCAAACCGCCCTGGGTGTTTACTACGAACCCTTGCGTTTCGTCAGCACCTACGACAAGCACAATGTACTGCAAGCACGTATGTTCTATGTTCCTAACTTTCAGTAAATATAAGTAGATGTTGAGAAAAGTTTGACCGCATTCTGCCGGGTGCATGTATAAATTTGCCGAATGCAGGTATTTATCCGCCGAATATAAATTTGCCGAATGCTGGTAATATCCTGCCGAATGCAGGTATCCATCCGCCGAATGCATGTGTCCATGTTTTTTCAACATCTATTTAAAAAGGTAAGTCTGCAAATTTGAATTTTCTGTTATCACTTCTCACAGTTCCCCTTTCATGGCTTTGGGGAATGGTTGTGTTCGTGCGCAACAAACTGTTCGATAGCGGTTTGCTGCAAAGCCAAAGTTTTGATGTGCCCCTGATTTGTGTGGGCAACATTGCAGTGGGCGGCACGGGCAAAACGCCCCACGTCGAATACCTGCTGCATTTGCTCCACGAACAAGGTTACCGCGTGGCCATGCTTTCGCGCGGCTACGGGCGCCGAACGCGCGGCTATTTGCTCGCCAATCCGCAGCACACGGCGGCCGACATCGGCGACGAACCCTTTCAGATAAGCCGCAACTGCCCCTTTGCCCAAGTGGCCGTGGCCGAAAAGCGCGTCATCGGCATTCGCCAACTGATGGCCCTGCCCAATCCGCCCCAGGTCATTGTGCTCGACGATGCCTTTCAGCACCGCTACGTAAGGGCCGGACTCAACATTTTGCTCACCGATGCACACCGGCTTTACACCACCGACCACCTGCTGCCCTGGGGCCGTCTGCGCGAGCCAGCCTCGTCGGCACGGCGGGCGCAAGTAGTGGTAGTGACCAAATGCGTGGGCAGTGAACGCCCGGCACTTCCGGTGGAGGAAGGGCAACATTTGTTCTACAGCCACATACAGTATGCTGCTCCGCAACCCTTCGATGCGCATAGCACCGTGTTGACCGGCAATAACGCCCCCGATGCTGCGCCTGAACCCTGCAGCTATGCAGGCCGCAGCGTGCTGCTCATTGCCGGCATTGCCAATCCGCTTCCGCTGGTAAATTACATCAGCGACAGCGGTGCGCAAAACGTCACGACGCTTTCATTTGCCGACCACCATGCGTTCACGGTGAAAGATGCCCTGCGCATCAATCAGGCATGGCAAAAACTGCTCGACGGCATGTCACCCGATGCCCGCCCGGCACTGGCCGTTACCACGCAAAAGGACGCTACGCGCCTGCAAACCCTGATTCCGCACCTCGCACCCACGTTACGCCGCGCGCTCTGCATGCAGCCCATAACCGTGGAAATCAGCGTGAATGCTCAATATTCACCCACTTTCAATCAAATAATTATTCACTATGTTAGCCAAAATTCAAGAAACAGCCGAGTGGATTAAAAATCACACGCAAATGCGTCCGCTCACTGCCATTGTGCTCGGCACCGGTTTGGGCCGTCTGGCAGCCGAAATTGAAATAGTCGATGAATTTCCCTATCAAGATATACCCAACTTCCCCGTATCGACAGTCGAGGGACATTCCGGTAAACTCATTTTCGGCCGTTTAGGCGGTAAGGACGTCATGGCCCTGCAAGGTCGTTTCCACTATTACGAAGGTTACGACATGAAGCAAGTAACCTTTCCTGTTCGCGTGATGTACGAACTGGGCATTCAGAACCTCTTTGTGAGCAATGCATCGGGCGGCATGAATCCCAACTTCGAAATTGGCGACCTCATGCTCATCACCGACCACATCAACTTCATGCCCGAGCATCCGCTGCACGGACCTAACTTCCCCACCGGACCGCGTTTCCCGGATATGCACGAAGCTTACGACCACGCCTACCTCGACCTAGCACGCCAAATTGTTAAAGAAAAGGGAATCAAAACGGTTGAAGGTGTGTATTTGGCCACCCAGGGTCCGACGTTCGAAACACCCGCTGAATACAAGATGTATCACATTTGGGGTGCAGATGCCGTAGGTATGTCTACCGTTCCCGAAGTCATTGTAGCCCGTCACTGCGGTATGCGCGTGTTCGGCATCAGCATCATCACCGACCTCGGTGTCGAAGGTAAAATTGTGGAAGTCAGCCACGAAGAAGTGCAAAAGGCAGCCAATGCCGTTCAGCCCCTCATGGCCGAAATTTTCCGTGAAATGGTGAAGCGCATTGCCTAATGCCCCACAAGCAATGCCACGAGGCAGAGCTTAAAAATCAAGTATAAAAGAGTTATTCCGGCAAGTCGAAGTTCGCTGCGTTCTTCGGCTTGCCGGAATTTTTTTTGTGTGTCGCTCCTTTTCCAATAAACACACCCTCTGGCTCATAAAAATACAGACAAAAGCGCGTTTTTTCAATGAAAATGTGTATTTTTGTCGGTGCGCGGACCTCATGGTAAATGTCCTGATAACTTAGGTTAAAAATGGGGTTCGCCGCAAAACAATGTTTAATTATATACTGACAATTATGATGCAAAAGACATTACTTACGTTGGCGGCCTGCGCCGCGTCGTTGCTGCCAATGAATGCACAACAATATGAAGTTTCGGGTAAAGCTCCTGCCGGAGCCAAAGTGGTTTACCTGATGAACATGCAAAACGAGGCCCCCGACAGTGTGGTGGTGAAAAACGGCACTTTCGAGTTTAAAGGCGATGCGCAGGGCAAACCCTTTGCACTGGTAGCTTCGAACGGACAGCCCCCCATCTACGTGATGCTCGACGGAAAGGCCCAGGTGGACATGACCACGCGCAAAGTGAGCGGTACGGCCGAAAACGAAGCGTTGAGCATTTGGCAAGCCAAATTCATTGAACCGCAAAAGCGCATTCAAAAGGTTGTAGAAGAATACACGGGCTACAAGCAGCAAGGCAAGGAAGTGCCGGCCGACGTTGAAAAACGCATTAACAGCACTTACGATGCAGAAATGGCTGCAATCAACAAACTCGTGGCGGCTTGCTGCGAGCAAAACCGTCAGAGCAAGTTCCCCGCCATTTTCCTCGTGCAGTCGGTGCAGAGTATGGACAAGCAAACGGTGATTAAACTGGCCGAAGAAGGCAATCCCGCTTATATGCAGGTGGACCTGACGAAGCGTTTGAAATCGTCGATCGAAGGTTGGAAACGCCAAATGCCCGGCACAATGTTCACCGACCTTACGCTCAACGACACGCAAGGAAAGGCACGCAAACTTTCAGAATTTGTGGGTAAAGGCAAATACGTGCTCATCGACTTTTGGGCTTCGTGGTGCGGACCTTGCCGTCGCGAAATGCCGAATGTAAAGGCTCTTTACGAAAAGTATAAGAACAAGGGCTTCGACATCGTAGGCCTCTCGCTCGACAACGATTCGAAGGCTTGGAAAACGGCTATCGAAAAGATGGGCATCAACTGGAACCACCTGTCCGACCTCAAGGGTTGGCAAAGCACGGCCGCACGAACCTACGGCGTGAACTCTATTCCGGCCATGTTGCTCGTGGGTCCCGATGGTAAAATCGTTGGCGGAGGCATGAGCACCGAGGAATTGGATAAGAAGTTGGGCGAACTTTTGAAGTAAACGTTCCCAATCGTTATTGAATAGTCAAAGAAGTCGTCTAAACTTTTTTGACGAAGATTTGATTTGGAGATTTATCTCTTCTAAATTCAATCTTCACCTTTCTTTTTGGCCGTTTTTTGACCTTTCATCAGTCGTGTAGCTCGCTACACTCCCTCTTCAAGACCCCAAAACGCCTCAAAAATTAAGACAAATCTTGAATTTCATAAAAGTTCAGACGACTTCACAAAAAGCTGTTAGCGTTTTAAATGCTAACAGCTTTTTGTGTTCACCAACGTCATTACTTGCCGTATTCAGGCAGCCAAACAGCTCCCTTGTAACCCGAAACATAAGGCGAGGCAACGTATGGCACACGCGAAGCTTCGGCATCCTGCGGCGTGGATTTGTTCGACGAAAAACCATAACCTTTGAGCAATAAATTGCCCTGTTCGTCGCTTTCTGTCGACAGCGTAGGCAAGGCATTCACCGAAAAATAGGTATCGGCGGCAGGTGCAGGAGTCACCACGTAAACCTGCGGTCCGAACTGTAAGGCCAATTCGCCCCGCTGAGCTGTGCCATTGGGCAAGGTGCGGCGCAAAAAGCGCGGTGTAAAGGGAAATTCAATGTAAATTTCGTCATGATTCTGCCACGTTCGGTCAATGCACAAATAGCCCTGTGCATCGGGTTTCACACTGTCCACCTCGTGACCGTTGACAAACACCTGTAAACCCTTTGGAGCCTTGTCCACAAATGCGTAGGGCATGTTCACCTCCGTAGTTCGTTCTGTGGGATAAACGGCCCAGTCGGGCAAGCGCAGATGCACCTTCAGCGGCAATTCGTGCTGCAAGTTGCTGAAGCGGAATTTTACGCTACCATCCTCAGGCATGTTGGTAATTTGGTCGAACGTAAAAGTTTGTCTGCCCAAGTGCAGCGTTGAAGTAGCATTCGTGTATAGGTTCACATAAAGTTCGTTGCGACGGGGCGTAGTGGCATAAATCATCGAAGGCACAGCCATGAACACCTCGGCCGCCGAACGTCGGTCGGCATTTCCGGCTTGCAGGGTTGTATCGGCCAGGGTGCGTCCGGCAGCATTGAACACCGTACGCTCTAAAAAATGCACATAGCCAGCCTCGCCCGTCAGCAAAAACAAGTGAGCAGCCAGGCTGGTGCCGATGGCCGAAGGAATGCCCTGAGGGTCGGATAGCGGATTGTCGCCTCCGCCCACAATGTTAAATTCTGCCGACAGCGTCTGCCACTGTTTCAGCAGTTCGTCGCGTGCCGCCACCACGTTGCTTCCGGCAGCAAATCGCATAGCCGCAGTTTGCGGTTCGGCCAGCAAGGCCGTTTGGCGAAAGTCATTGCCCGCATAGGCCCAAGTGTAGACGCTGTCGGGCGAAATGTACTGAAGCGGTTCGGCCAGCCAGCGGTTTTGCGCCTGCATGGGCAATCCCAGCAAAAGGGTCAGCAGGCCGCATATAGATGCTTTTGAAAAAAACATAAATCAAAAATGTAAAAAGAGGGAAGATGATTGAAAAACGCATGTTTTGCAACTGAAAGAATAACGTAGTGAACGAAAATATTCATTGCAACACAACCGGATTTTCCGACAAAATTACGAATTTAAGCCACACGTTTCACTTAATTAAGAGCTTTTTCAAGAAGGATTCGTTCAATTCTCCGTATTTTTGCATCAAACAGAAAACCCGGTAGCATCAGCTTCGTCCGTTTACCTACGTTGCGCATGGCAGGTGGGCTGTCGGCGTTTTTTTTACGAACCCTTTTCTTCAGCATCATGAAGCATTTTCTTCTCATCATATTTCTCACCTGCGGTTTGCTCCCTATGGCCGCGCAAAGCAGCAGCGAGTCGCAAAAGCGCGATTTCGACGATGCCTTTATGCACACCGACACACTGCCAACTCGTTCGCTCGACAGCCTGAGCCACACGGCCCTGCCGTTTGCCGACAGTTTGGTTATCGAAACCTTGCCTTGGCAAATGCCCGTTGAAATCGGTGGCTACGGCTTCGATGGCTGTGCCCCCTTTGCTTCGGGCGTCTACGGTTCGGGGTGGCGGCTGCACAAAGGGCTGAACGCCCAATTTTCGCTCAGCGTCAGTGCCGGGTTGGGCAAGCACGCCCCTAAAGGAGTAGGCTTTGGTCAATCGGCAGCCTTTGCCTATGTGTTGCCGCTCAACAGCCGCTTCAGCATAGCGGCCGGCATTTATGCGGCCAACATGAACTGGGGTAGCTGGCGGCAAACCGATGTGGGCTTTGCCGGTGTGCTGGCCTATCGGGTTAATGAGAACATCAACCTCTACGCCTATGGCTCCAAAACCTTTATGCCGCGCAACAATCCCTTTGCGTTCCGTCACGACCCTTTCCCCGTGTTCTACGACCGTCCGCGCGACCGTATCGGGGCAGCTGCCGAATTTAAAATCGGCAACAATGCCGTCATTGGCGTAAGCGTTGAACACCGAAGTTATTGATTCTTCTTTTTTATAGAGACTCGCATTTGAAAACCCCTAAATCTTCAGTTTAGGGGATGAAAAATGCGGGGTAGCACAGCTACCCTTGACTTTCTCCGCTGTATGTAAGCACTGCATTTCCCCTGCATGTCTCGACATAAAATTCGGTTGCCGCGTAATTTCCCTTACGCAGCAACCGAAACTTTTTTTGTATCTGTTGTGCGCAGTGATATTTTTTTTTGTGAGGGTAAAGTTCAAAACCTCCTCAGAAAATCAAGCTTTTCTTTTGCTCTGCATTCGGTTTGCGGAGCTTTGACTTCGTCGAAGCTAGGCTTCACCTCAGCAAAACCAAAGAAAATCAAGCTTTTCTTTGGCTCTGCATTCGGTTTGCACTATCTTTGCACAATAAACGCGTATTTGTGCTTTTCGTAAAGCGCAATTCAGCCGCGTAATTGGCTTAATATTTACTCCTTACATCCCTATGTCCATCACAAAGACCAGACAAAAACTCCTTGAAGTGGCACGTTCACTCTTTGCCCACAGAGGACTCGAAGCAACTACGATGAACGATATCGCCGCTGCTTCGGGACGTGGAAGACGTACGCTTTACACTTATTTCCGCAATAAAGAGGAAATATATTACGCTGTAATTAAGGAAGAACTCGAACGACTTTCAGACAAAATGGGCGTGGTGATGACACTCGAAGCCGAACCGGAAGAAAAAATATTTTCGCTCATTTATGCGCATCTCGACATCATCCGCGAAGCCGTGGCTCGCAACGGTACGCTGAGGGCAGAGTTCTTTCGCAACATCTGGATGGTCGAAAAGGTGAGAAAGGCTTTCGACGAGGAAGAACACCGCTTGCTCGTGCAACTGCTGCAGGAAGGAGTAGATCAAGGACGTTTCCATATCGAAAATGTGGGTTTGATGGCAGATATCATGCACTATTCGGTAAAAGGACTCGAAGTACCCTACATCTACGACCGCCTGGGCGAAGGACTTGAGGACGATGAAGCTTCGGTAATGGTGAAAGGGATGATTAACCGGGTGCTCAACGTCAATAAGGAGGAGGCAGAACAGCCCGCTCAATAGATTATTTCAACTTACAATATTAACTCATATATTAAAATGGGACTTTTAACTGGTAAAACTGCTTTGGTAACGGGTGCTGCCCGTGGTATCGGCAAGGCTATCGCGCTGAAATTCGCAGAAGAAGGTGCTAACATTGCTTTCACTGATTTGGTAATTGACGAAAACGGCGAAGCTACTCGTCAGGAAATCGAAGCTAAGGGCGTGAAGTGTCTTGCTTACGCTTCGAATGCTGCTGACTTTGCTCAAACTGCCGAGGTGGTGAAGAAGGTGCATGAAGACTTCGGTTCTATCGACGTGTTGGTAAACAATGCCGGCATTACGAAGGACGGTCTGATGCTCCGCATGACCGAACAGCAGTGGGACGCTGTGATTGGCGTAAACTTGAAGTCGGCTTTCAACTTTATCCACGCTTGCACGCCCATCATGATGCGTCAGCGCAAGGGCTCTATCATCAACATGGCTTCGGTAGTAGGTGTTCACGGTAATGCCGGACAGGCCAACTACGCTGCTTCAAAGGCTGGTATGATTGCTTTGGCTAAGAGTGTGGCTCAGGAAATGGGTAGCCGCGGTGTGCGTGCCAACGCCATTGCTCCCGGCTTTATTGAAACGGCCATGACTGCTGCTCTGCCCGAGGACGTTCGCAAGGAATGGATGAAGTCTATCCCCCTGCGTCGCGGTGGTAAGCCCGAGGATATTGCCGATGTGGCTACTTTCCTCGCTTCAGACCTGGCTTCTTACGTAACCGGACAGGTTATTCAGGTTGACGGCGGTATGAATATGTAATGCTGCCCGGCTGTAACACCAAGGGCGAGCCTTTGCTGTTATGGTTCATTCCTATTTAAACAAAAAAAATCACGGCCGGGCCGCTTATGTTAACACAAGCCCGAGCCGTGATTCTTTTCATGTAAATGGGGCGATAATAATCGTTGCACGCCTGCCCGTAGATTCCGAGCAGCTGGAGCAGTATGGTGCTCGCTCGCATTTACTTGTAATTTAAGAAATAAAAAAATAAACCACTCCTTTTTAAGCCTTTCTTTATGGAAGTACTTTACGAAGATAACCATGTGATTATCGTGAACAAAGCAGCCGGCGAAATTGTGCAAGGCGACAAAACAGGCGATGCACCGCTGAGCGATGCCGTGAAAGCCTATATCAAGGAAAAATACCATAAACCGGGCGAGGTGTTTTTAGGCGTGGTTCACCGCTTAGACCGCCCGGTAAGTGGAGTAGTGGTGTTTGCCCGCACCAGCAAGGCATTGACCCGACTGAACGAAATGTTTCGCAACGGTAAGGTAAAGAAAACCTATCACGCCATGGTTTGTGCCCGTCCGGCCACCGATGAGGCCCTGCTCACCCATTGGCTCACGCGAAACGAAAAGCAAAACAAAGCATACGCCCATCAGCGCGAGGTGCCCGGCTCGAAAAAAGCCGTGCTCGATTATCGCCTGATTGGCACTTCCGAACGCTATTTCCTGCTCGAAGTAAACCTGCACACCGGTCGCCATCATCAAATTCGTTGCCAGCTGGCGGCTGCGGGCTGTGTGATTAAGGGCGACTTGAAGTATGGTGCGCGCCGTTCAAATCCCGATGGCTCAATTTCGCTGCACGCCCGCTACGTCGAGTTCGAACATCCCGTGAGCCATCAAATCATCAGCGTCGAAGCCCCTTATCCCGAAGCCGACAAGTTGTGGCAGGTATTTGCTTAGTAACTGTAATATTCTTTTTATGATTTCTAAGTAGATGTATCAATAAACTCATTGCATGATATAAAAAAAGAATTTCAACATCTACTTAATTATATATACATATCAAACAATGACAATAGGTATTATCAATGCCATGCACAAAGAGCATGAGCAGCTTGTAGCCCTTCTGGCCGATGTGAACGAAGTAACCCACGGCCGTTTTTCATTTACCGAAGGCACGCTCAACGGCCATCGCCTCGTACTCATGGAAAGCGGTATCGGCAAAGTGAATGCTGCTGTCGGAGCCGTAGAACTCATCAATCACTATCAGCCCGATGCACTGATTAACACCGGCGTGGCAGGCGGCATCGATACCTCGCTCGGTGTGATGGACGTAGTAGCCGGAAGCCGTGTAGCCTATCACGACGTGGACTGCGGACCCGAATCCTTGCCCGGACAAGTTCAGGGACTTCCGCTCTATTACGAAGCCGACCCCAAACTCCTGACCGCAGCGCAACATTTGCAGGCCGGAACTACGCGCATTCACACCGGACTCATTTGCAGCGGCGACCAGTTTATTACCGACCGCACACAGCTCGATGGCATCAAGCAGCGTTTCCCCGAAGGCCTGGCCGTCGACATGGAAAGCGGTGCCTTGGCTCAAGTGTGCCACCTTTATGGCATTCCTTTCCTGAGCTTCCGCATCATCAGCGACACCCCCGGAGCCGACAATCATTTCGACCAATATCTGAACTTCTGGGGCGAAATGGCCAACCGCTCCTTTGGTGTGACCGAAGCCCTGCTGCGCGCCATCTGCTGCTAAACATACTCGCGCTGCACGCACTGATTACCTCTCCACTTGATTGCCTCTCCACATTTTACCCCAACACATTCTGAAACCATTTATGGAAAAAATAGCCTCTTTCACCATCAATCACCTGAAACTTAACCGCGGCATCTATGTGTCGCGCCGTGACCGCGTGGGCGACGAAGTACTCACCTCGTTCGACGTGCGCATGAAACTGCCCAACCGCGAACCCGTGCTCGGACAAGGCGCCATTCACACCATTGAACACCTTGCCGCCACCTTCTTGCGCAATCATCCCGTGTGGAAAGACCGCATTGTTTACTGGGGCCCCATGGGTTGCCTTACCGGAAACTACTTTATTGTGAAGGGCGAGGTGAGCAGTGCCGACATTCTGCCCCTCATGAAGGAAACCTTCAGCTTTATTGCCGACTTCGATGGCGAAATTCCCGGAGCTACAGCTCAGGACTGCGGCACCTGGCTTCTGCACGACCTGCCTATGGCACGTTATGAAGCTCAAAAATATCTGACCGAAACGCTTAACTGCGCCATCGAAGAAAATCTGGTGTATCCCGAATAGTCGTGTCGGAATTTCTCCTTTTATTTTTCCTAACAAACAATGAAGCAATATCTTGAACTGCTCTAATAAACAATGAAGCAATATCTTGAACTGCTGCAACGCATTCAAACCGAAGGAGTGAAGAAAGGCGACCGTACGGGCACAGGCACACTCAGCGTTTTCGGACACCAAATGCGTTTCAACCTGGCCGACGGCTTCCCCCTCGTTACCACAAAAAAACTTCACCTCAAATCCATCATCCACGAACTACTTTGGTTTCTGAAAGGCGACACCAATGTGCATTACCTGCAAGAAAATGGCGTGCGCATCTGGAACGAATGGGCCGACGAAAATGGCGATTTAGGCCACGTTTACGGTTATCAGTGGCGTTCGTGGCCCGATTACAACGGACAAAGCATTGACCAAATCAGCGAAGTTGTTCGGCAAATTAAGGAAGACCCCGATTCGCGCCGCATCATCGTATCGGCATGGAACGTGGCCGACCTCAACCACATGAACCTCCCCCCGTGCCACCTGCTTTTCCAATTTTATGTGGCCGAAGGAAAGTTGTCACTTCAACTTTATCAGCGTTCGGCCGATACCTTCCTCGGCGTACCCTTCAACATAGCCAGCTACGCCCTTTTGCTGCAAATGATGGCTCAGGTAACTAATTTGCAACCCGGCGAATTTATTCACACCACCGGCGACACCCATCTTTACCTGAACCACCTCGACCAAGCCCGTTTGCAGCTCAGCCGAACGCCCCGTCCGCTGCCCCAAATGCACATCAATCCCGATGTAAAAAGCATTTTCGACTTCCGCTACGAAGACTTTGAGCTCGTAGGCTACGACCCTTGGCCCCACATTGCCGCTCAGGTATCCGTGTAGCCACAAACTTACACTGCACTTCCTCACGGAGTCCGTCTGTGCAAATTTACACACCACTTCCTCACGGAGTCCGTCTGCGCAAATACCCATCCATCCCGTCAAACCCATCAAATCCATGTCACAGTTACCTGCCGACTTTATCACCCAAATAACCCAACTGCTCGGAGCCGACGAAGCCTCGGCGCTATGCACCGCACTCACCGGCAGCGAAGCCCCGGTCAGCATACGGCGCAATCCGCTCAAACCCGTCGAAACCCTGCCCGAAGCCGAAGTCGGCGCTGTGCCCTGGTGTGACGCAGGATGCTATCTCGCCGCCCGTCCACGTTTTACTTACGACCCCCTGCTGCACGCCGGCTGCTATTACGTGCAGGAAGCCGCCTCCATGTTTGTTGAGCAAGCCTACCGGCGCATCGTAGCCGACTTTCAGCCCCACCGCCTGCTCGACCTCTGCGCAGCCCCCGGCGGCAAAAGCACCCTGTGGCGCAGTTTGTTGCCCGCCGAAAATTTGCTCGTGGCCAATGAACCCATTCGCCAACGCGCCCAGATATTGGCCGAGAACCTGGCGAAATGGGGACACCCCGATACCGTAGTAACTTCAGCCTATCCCGCCGAGTTTGCCGGTTTAGGCAGTTTCTTCGATGTCGTGGCCGCCGACGTGCCCTGCTCCGGCGCAGGCATGTTCCGTAAAGACGAAAACGCCCGCACTGAATGGTCGCTTCAAGCCGTAGCCGACTGTGCCGAACGCCAATGGCAAATCATCAGCGACATTTGGCCCACCTTGCGCCAAGGCGGATACCTCGTTTACAGTACCTGCACCTACAATCGCGCCGAAAACGAAGACAATGTCTACCGCATCTGTCGCGAACTCGGTGCCGAAACCGTAGAACTCCCCGTACCCGCCGAATGGAAAATCAGCGGCGATACCACCGGACGTAATCTTCATGTCTATCATTTCTTCCCCCACCGAACCCAAGGCGAAGGTCTCTTCCTTTCGCTGCTGCGCAAAACCGCTGAGGCCCCGGTGATGAAAGAAAAGAAGCGCAAACGCAGTTCCGAGTCCAGCTCCGCTGTCAAGAACGCCGCCGCAGCCGCCCGATGGATACAGCCCGCCGAGCAGTTTAAACTGTTGCCCGTAGGCGAAGGCCAACTTGCCGCCGTGCGTCAAAGCCTGGCAGCCGATGTCCGCAGCATCACCGAAACCGTGCGTGCGATCACCGTCGGCGTACCCCTTGCCGAAGAAAAAGGTCGCAAACTCATTCCGCAGCATCACCTCGCCCTGTCGGCAGCGTTAAACCGCGAAGCCTTTCCCACCGTCGAACTCAGTTTGGAACAAGCCTTGAGCTATTTGCGTCGCGAAGCCCTCTGTCTCCCAGCCGAAGCCCCTCGCGGCTATGTGCTGGTCACCTATCAGAACCATCCCTTAGGTTTTGCCAATAATCTCGGAACGCGCGCCAACAATCTCTATCCGCAGGAGTGGCGCATCCGCAACTGACAGCCCCACCTTTAGCAGTGCCAAGTCCACTTTTTTGTGCTGAACAAGCTTCGCCTCCGAATTTCGCCATGTAGCACCCCGTCAGCTCAGAAAAAATTGTAACTTTGCACCGCATACAGGAAACGGCATTTTAGTATTCCGTTTTCATCCTCACAATTCACTTTATGAAGCATCAAGCTATTTGGAAATACATATATATTGTTCTATTTCTCTCATTCGGCATACAAAATGCGGTTGCTGACAAAGAAAAACGTAATTTTACACTCGTAATCGACGCCGGACACGGCGGACACGATGGCGGTGCCGTAGGTTCTTTTTCGAAAGAGAAAAATATCAATCTCTCCGTGGCTCTGGCTTTCGGACGCTTGGTCGAGGAAAACTGCCCCGATGTTAAGGTTATTTACACCCGCAAACGCGACGTGTTCATTCCCCTGCAGCGCCGCGCCGACATAGCCAATTCCAATCACGCAGACCTGTTTATTTCCATTCACACCAACTCCCTTCCCAAGGGAGCCGTAGCCTACGGTTCCGAAACCTACACGCTCGGTATGGCGCGCGCCTCGGCCAATCTTGATGTAGCCAAACGCGAAAACTCCGTCATTACGCTCGAGGACAATTACCAGCAAACCTACAAAGGTTTTAATCCCAACAAAGCCGAAAGCTATGTGATATTCGAACTCATGCAGGACCGCTACATGAAGCAAAGCGTCGATTTGGCCCGTTGCATTCAGCGTCAGTACCGTTCGGTCGGCCGCCCCGACAAAGGCGTACATCAAGCCGGTTTTCTGGTGCTTCGCAACACCTCCATGCCCTCAGTCCTCACCGAGTTAGGTTTCATTTCCACTCCCTCCGAGGAGCGTTACCTCAACTCCGCAGCCGGACAGCAGGAACTCAGTCGCAGCATTTACAACGGCTTCCTTGCCTACCGTCGCCAGCACGACCGGCGCAAGCACGATTTACCCGCCGACCTTCCGCTCAAACAGCGCGAAGCCGCGCAAAACCAAAAAGAAAAACAATCGCGCACTGAAAAAAGCCGCGACGACAAGGAAAGCACCCCATCGAATGCCACACGCAGTTCAGTCAAAACAGAAACAGAAAGCCGCGACGCAGCAGTGGTGCCCGTGAATGTTGTCCCGACAAGCCAGCTCAACCAGTCATCTCAGCGCGATAACGAAGAGCCTCGCAACGAAACGCTCGCCAAGCAATACGAGGAAACCGCGCAGCCTGCCGAACACAGCGAACACGCCGCCACGCACGTAGCCAAGTCGCTCCCTACGAAATCAGCCCCCCGCGCCATCACCCAAAAGCGAACTGCCGAGAAAGCCGAACGTACAACCAAGGAAAAGCGTCCCATGCTCGGCAATGTCGTAACCTACTGCATTCAACTGGCAGCCGGAACTCGCGAAATTTCGCCCCGCGACCCCCAGTTCAAGGGACTCACCGTAAAGCGAGTGAAAGAAGGCAACCTCTATAAATACTATCACGGTTCGTTCACGAACTATGTCGAAGCACATCGCGCCATGCCCGGAGTGTTGAAGAAACTCCCCGATGCCTATATGGTAGCCTTTCTCAATGGTCAGAAAGTAACCATTAAGCAAGCCCGTGCAGCCGAACGCAAGTAAGTCCTACGCTTCTGCGCCGCCACTCCCCCCATATCATGGGCATTCCAATCCTTTAAGTACAACCTCATTAACCATACAATGAAGAAAGAAATTAAAATTGCCCTTACCGCTGTAGTAGCCCTTGTGTTGCTGTTTATAGGACTCAATTTCCTCAAGGGTATCAATGTTTTTCAATCCACTAATACCTATTACGTAAAGTTCAAGAACGTAGTAGGTCTTTCAGTGTCGAATCCCGTTTATGCCAATGGCTATCCTGTCGGCATTGTCCGCAGCATTGCCTACGATTACCAGCGCGGCGACAATGTCGTAGTCGGCATTGAACTCGACGACGAAATGCGCGTGGCACAAGGCACCACAGCCGAACTCGAAACCGACCTCATGGGCGGCGTGAAAATGAACCTCCTCATGGGTCCCAATCCTGCCAAGAACCTCGAACAGGGCGACACCCTTGCAGGCGATATTCACAAAGGCATGATGGACAAGGTACAAACCATGGTACCCGCCATTGAAAAGATGGTGCCCCAGCTCGATTCTATCATGCAGAATCTCAACAAACTGTTGGCCGACCCCGCACTGGCGCAAACGCTCAAAAACACAGCAGCCCTTACCGGCGAACTCAAGCAAAGTGCCGAGCAGCTCAACGTGATGATGAAGGGCGACATTCCCGCCACCCTCGCCAGTTTGAAGAAAGCATCGGCCAATGCAGAAAAACTTTCAGCCAATCTGGCCTCTCTTGATGTGCAGACCACGCTCAACAATGTAAACAAAACCATTGAAAGTGCCCACAACCTTTCGAAGCAGATGGGTGATATGGCCGAAAACCTCGACCGCAAGCTCAAGGGAACCGACAGTACGCTCGGTCTTTTCCTCAACGATCGCGGTGTTTACGACAATCTCAACTCAACCTTGCGCAATGCCGATTCACTCATGATCGACCTCAAGGCACATCCCAAGCGCTACGTTCACTTCTCAGTGTTCGGACGTAAAGACAAATAAAGTTGAGGCCCCACACAAAAGCATGGCCTTATGCACCAGCGAACACGAAGCGGCATTCATTCGCAAACCGCCGGTTCGCAAGCACGAAAGCGGCAGCAGAACGACAACATTCTGCTGCCGCTTTTTCCGCCTCTCGTTTGTAAGTAAAACGTATCCATCACGCCGCTTCTTCTTTTGGGTTTCAGACAGGCCTACCAGCCTTACTTTCTGTTGTATCAAAATGTCAAAGAACGCTGAATGAATCAATAAGTGTAATTTGTTTTTTCATCTGCTGAGGCTGAGGTGCAGCTTATCAATGCTGCTGCACAGTAAAGCCTTTATTGCGAATGCAAAGATACAACACAAACACCGCCAAATCCAAATTTTTCAGCCACTCGATATCGCACCTCCACTTTTTTCGTCCTTCGAAAATAGCAGGAAAACCCTTTATTAACAGGCACTTCCACCACCATTTTCAGCGATTCAAAAAAGTGAAATAGGGATATGTTTTCAGGGCTTCCACCATGCGGCCCATCAAACCACGGTTTCTTTAAAAAACATAAAACCTCTTTCACGCACCCTACATACCACACCCGCTACATCGCCCCATAGCGCACCCTTGCAAAACATTACTCAAACTAAATAAAATAGAAAAATGCTTTGCAAGAGTGTTCGGTTTATGTAACTTTGTAGTCCCGAATTTACAATCCCACCCCAACAATGGACACATCCCACCCGAATGCATGGCAAAACTGCCTGAATATCATACAAAATGCTATCCCGAGCCAACATTTTACCACTTGGTTCGAGCCTCTTTCGTGTATGGGTGTGAATAATGGTATGCTCACGGTTGGCGTGCCCAACAAATATTTTGCCGAATATTTCGACCAGCATTACGCCGCTTATCTTATGAAAGCCGTGTCGCAGATCTACGGACCGGGATTGAAACTTCAATACAAGTTGCCGCCCGAACCGGTGGGTAACATTCAGAACGAGCCGATTCTCAAAACCGCACCGCCACAGCCAACGGTCGAGAAAAATTCGCTCAACACCGTGCAGAACCGCGGACCCTTACCCAAACTCGATCCGCAGCTTAATCCGCGCTACACCTTCCGCAACTTTGTAGAGGGACAGAGCAACAAACTCCCCCTCAGCGTCGGACTCAGCATTGCCGAAAATCCGGGAAAAAACACCTTCAACCCCTTCTTCCTGTATGGGCCGAGTGGGGTAGGCAAAACTCACCTCGTCAATGCCATCGGCGTACGCATTCGCGAACTCTATCCCGAAAAACGCGTACTCTTTGTGTCGGCACACGTGTTCAAAACCCAGTACACCGACTCGGTGCTGCACAACACACCCAACGATTTCATCAACTTCTATCAGACCATCGATGTACTGATTATCGACGACATTCAGGAAATCACCACCACCAAAACGCAGCAAGCCTTTTTCCACATATTCAACCACCTGCAGCAAAACAGCCGACAGATTATCATGACCTGCGACCGTCCCCCCGTGCTGCTCGAAGGCATGGAAGACCGCATGCTCACACGCTTTAAGTGGGGTATGACTGCCGAAATGGAAAAGCCCGATACCAAGTTGCGTCGCGACATTCTCATTTCGAAAATTCGCCGCGACGGACTGGTCATTCCGCCCGACGTGGTGCAGTACATAGCCCAAAACGTGGAGTGCAGTGTGCGCGAAATCGAAGGCATTGTCAATTCCATCATGGCCTATTCCGTAGTCGACAACTGCGAAATCGACCTACAGCTCACCCAGCGCGTCGTGTCGCGTGCCGTCAGTTTAGAGCAAAAGGAAATCACCAACGACGACATCATAGCCGTGGTGTGTAAGCATTATGCCATCAAGCAAAAGGAAATAGTATCGAAAAGCCGCAAGCAAGTCATAGTGCAAGCACGCCAGCTCGCCATGTTCCTTTGCCACAAATACACCGACACCACCTACAGCCAGTTAGGCCGTATGTTCGGCAAGCGCGACCACAGCACCGTACTCTATGCCTGCAATCAGGTCAGCCGCCGCCTGGGTGTCGACAAGTCCTTCCGTCGCGAAGTAGAAGAAATCGAAATGATGCTTCAGTGCTAACTCCTCGCCAAATGCCCAAGCAAGGCCGAAAATATTTGGATGTTTAGAAATAAAATCTTAAATTTGCAACCAATTCGTTGCGATATGCCCACTTCCCAAAGGAAGGTTCCTACGCTGCAAAGCGAGCGTCAAAGCCTATAGCAACACCCAAGGAAAGGTGCTCGAGTGGTTGAAGAGGCACGCCTGGAAAGCGTGTAAACGCCTAAAGCGTTTCGGGGGTTCGAATCCCCCTCTTTCCGCATTCCTAACGGAGCATTTCAATGAAATCTCCAGCAGTCATTCACCGAGGATGTGTCAGCAAACATATCCTCGTTTTTTTTTGTTTAAGCCGAAAATCGTGTCGTTTCGGGTTATTCCGGGTCAGTAGCCAATTCATGGGGATGCCTCGACAATGGTTTCTGTATATTATGACAAACAATTTATAGCATACATTTCGGTTATAACTCGGAGGTTTTGAAACCGCGGCGCCCTATTTAGAACCACAGTACCCATTTCATTATTCGGAGGTTTTGAGACCGCGGCGCCCTGTAAGGGCAATGGTATTTCAGCCCAGGGTAAAGCAGACCGAAGGGCTGCGACACCCTGGGTTTCCCCCATGACTCGGGTTTAAAAGGTATCGCGCCCTGTAAGGGCAGTATGTCGAGATAGGGGCAACGCCCCTCGACACACACGGGCGTAAATGGGGCGCATTATATGGCGCGTAATTCCCATGTGCGTACCGTTCCACCAACGCATATACATGTTGGATTTCGCGCATTTCGCCCGATTGACGCCCGTGTGTGTCGAGGGGGCGTTGCCCCTATTTCGACATACTGCCCCTACAGGGCGCGATACCTTTTAAACCCAGTCATTGGGGGACCCAGGGTGTCGTTCACTCCGTTCACTTTACCCTGGGCTGAGATACCCCTGCCCTTACAGGGCGCCGCGGTCTCAAAACCATTGATTTAGAACATATTATATGTGTTTCGATAGGGCACCGCACCCTCAAAACCTCCGAAGAATAACTGATTGTTTACCACGCTTTGCTTGGCATAATATGCTGAATACATTGTAAACCAATCCGCACACCTTTTGCTACTGATCCCGAAAATTGCTACTGACCCGTTATTCCAAATTTTCGAATCAGTAGCAAATTCATGGGGATGCGTCGACAATGGGCTCTGTATAAAGCACCTTTTATATAGGGTATTTTCTCCATTTTTAATCATTCAAAAAAGCAGGAGGCAACTTCATTCATCGTGAAGTTGCCTCCTGTGTTTGTATTTCAAAGCGATTGAAGCATAGGCCAAGCGTCATGCTTCAATCACCCCTGTAGTATCATGCAGTCATGAAGTCCGCGTTAGGGCACCATTACCTTCTTGTTGTTCAGCACATACACACCCTGCGGCAGTTTCACCGTTTCGTTGCCCTGCACCTCAGCCTTGTAAACAGTGCGGCCCTGCAAATCGACAATGTTCACCATTTGCTTGTCAGGAGCCACCAGGCGGATTTGTCCCGGTGCAACGTAAAAGTCGAGCGTATTTTCAGCATACTGGCTGTCAATGCCCGTTTCGGGGTTATTTTCCTTTTGGTAAACGCGCACCCAGTCGAAGAGCGTAGTGTAAGTAAACGATGCGTCCGGTTTTTTAGCCCAGCTTCCGTCGCCCACACTCTGGTTCAGAATCAAGTAAAATTCCTGATCGAAAGGCCATTGGCCATTGTTCAGAGCATTCTGGTTGTTCTTCTTTTTGGCATACGAGAACACCTTTTTGCCGTCGATATACCAGCTCAGCATATCAGCCGTCCATTCAAAGCCAAAGATGTGATACTGGTCAGCCTGCGTGTTGTGCGCATGCGTCTTCACAGGGTCGTTAGCATGGCCCAGCGTATTGCCCCATTTCGAGTGAATTGTGTGGTGCGACTGGTTTTGCGTATCAATCTGTTCCCAAATGTCAATTTCGCCACAAGCAGGCCAACCGCCCACCGGCTTCGTAGGCATCATCCAGAATGCAGGGAAGTTACCAATATGCGGTGTCGTCACGATACGGCCCTCCACCTTACCATACTGGAACGTAAACTTCTTGTCCGAGTCGATAGCACCACTCAGCATTTCCAGCTTCTGTCCCTCTTTGTTCTTTTCCTCGTCGAAGGGGTTTGCCAAACAAATAGCCTGGTATTTGCCATCCTTGATGGACGAAGTCAGTTCACGTCCCTCGGGCGTAGAAGCAATGAAGCGCGCCCACGTAACATATTCGCGGTTGCGGTAGTTCCACTTCTTCAAGTCGATTTTGCCATCCTTCTGGTCAAATTCATCGAAGAATTTCAGCTTGTAAGCCGCATTGCCGTTGTCCGAAAAGTCCACGCTGATACGCACCTCACCGTTTACCATGCCGGCAGGCAGTTTGAACGTGCCCACTTTCACCGTATCCTCCTTCCACTGGCGATTACCACGGATAAACTCCTCACCGTCCAAGTTATGACCATGACGTATAAGCATGTTTTCAGCCACATACCCCTCAGCTGCAGGCACCGCCATGATGTTCAGCGCCTGACCGTAAGTTATACTTTGCGGCAAACCCGTGTTGTTGTTACCCACCACCGAGCCATTCGTAGTGCGCACATCGAGCGCCGATTTTTCAGGGTGAACGTTCAGCAGAAAGTCCACAACATAACCACCGTTGTCGTTGATTTTGTTCTGTCCGCTCTCGCTCCACTGACCGGCCGGGTCAATGTTCGACCAGTCAATTTTGAAGCGCGCACGGTAATTACCGGCAGGTAAGTTTTCGGGAATCGTGAAAGCCGGAATGCCCACCGGAATGTTACCCGGTTGACCCACCTGTTCGCCCAAGCTGTTCTTGTTGTTGAAGTGCGAGTAAGCCACCAGTTCGCTACCCGGCGTAGGACGTCCGTTGTCAGCAAGGTCACAGCTAAACACACCGTCGTTGTCGAAGTCAACGTACAGGTAGCCGTGCATGGCACGCCCCTTGTAATCCGTTTTCGTAACCACCTTGTCGCCCGGTTTCACCGAAACCTCCGTGTCGAGCATATTGCGGTAAACCAAGTTGTCACCCTCAGTGCTCAAGCGAACCACCGTGCTGTCGTTCGCACTGGACTTCATTGTAAAGCCGTTCAACCGGCGGTCGTTGCGCGTAATGGTCAATGCCTTGTCAAAGTTCAGGCGGTAATCATCGCCAGTCACTTCGCCGCTGGTGCTCTTGAAGTAAGGCGTAATTTCCACATCGCCATCGACGTATTCAGCCGGAATTTCGTACGTGTTGTTTTTAACCAGGAAGCCCGGCACCGTCACGTCAACGTATTGCGGCGTGTCGTACATCAAGCTATCCTGCGCATTGATATTGCCGTGGCGAATCAGGAAGTGCGAGAACTTGAATCCATTGGCCGGCTTCACCGTCACGGTGTAAGGTTTGCCAAACGGAATAGTCTCCTTTGTGAGCGGTTCGCCGTTAGCCTTCAGCACATCGCCGTTCAGTCCGCCGCTTGTACCGCGCGTACCGCGAACAATCGACACCTCGTCGGTGTGAATAATCAGTCGCGTATCAGCAATGGCACCCGCGTTGTCCGTAATCAGGTTGCCCTCATCGTCCGAGCCACCGGGGTTCACATTGTCCCAGTCCACCTTGTAGCGCAAGCGGTACACACCCGGTTTCAGGTCAGCCGGAATGGTGAAAGCCGGCGGATTGATGCGGTTACCATCCGGTTGCTTGTTGCCCGCGCTGTCCTTACCCTTGAAGAACGAGTAGGCCACCAAGTCCGTGTTGTCAGTAATTTCGTTACCCTTTGTGGCTACATGGAAACGCCCATCAATTCCTTTGTCAAGGAACACATAGCCACTCATCCACGCCCCCTTATAGTTGAACGTAGGCGTCACCTTTTGGCCAGCCTTAGCCGTAAATGCCTTATCCAGTTTTTTGGTGTAAAGCTGTTTTGTATCGCCTTGATTCACCGCAATGGTTTGCACCTTACCGTCAGCATTCAGCGAAATGCTGTTCAGTCCGCGGTCGTCGCGGTTAATTTTCGTGTTCTCGTCGTAGTTAATGCTGTAGTAAGTGCTGCTGAATCGCGGAGCAGCCGAGTTGTTCACCTCGATGTCGTCGATGAAGAAGGCAAAGTCGTTCGTGCGGTTATGCGTCGAAGCCAAGTCGGGCACAATCAGCAAGTGGTGAAGTTCGGCACCCGGGTTACCGCTGATGGGGAACACGGCATCGAACCATTTGCCCACACCCACCTTCGAAATGCTCGTTTCCCAGAGCTGTTCGGTCATGTTGCTCTGTCCGGCACGGTCCTTGCGCTTGCCCAAGCCAATCAGCATGAAGCGACCCTCCTCGGTGGTGTACACCTTCACGTGTACATACTTTTTACCCAACGACAGGGCAATGGGTTTTTCCAGTCCCACCAATGCACCGAAGGTGTTGCTGCCATATTGCGAACGCTGCGCCCCCAGCACCCTGGGCGAGCTGTTCGGAGCAAAACCCAGGATAGAGTCGACCTCGGTGAGCGGGTTTTTGCAAATTTGCACGTTGCCCTTCATTTCGCCCGTTCTGAAGGGAGAGTCAGCCCAAGTGTCGTACACGCCCACCTGGGTATAGCCTTTATCGGTTTCGAAGTCGCAGATGATGTTTCCGCTTTCGGTTTGAGCAGCCAGGCCCAGAGGGAACAACAAACCGGCCAGACTGATGTATTTTTTGAAATTCATGTTGAATGCAATGGAATGTTAGAAGATTGAAACAGTGTGAAGCAGCGGACAAGCCTTGGCATCTTTAATAGTGATTCTCACAGCCTTAGCCTTCACGCCCTTGTCGTAGCTTTTAGCAGTGCTGCCGTTCAGCGGAATAATACGTTTGTAGCCAATCGTGGTAGTTTGAATGTTGCCGCCACGTTTCTCAAACGTCGTGCCATCTTCGCTGGTTTCGATGGTAAAGCTCTTGACACGCTGTCCCAAACGAATAAATTCCATCATCGAAACATAGTGTATGGTTTGCGGAGTGTCCCACGTAAAGGTGAGCGAGGCCGAAGTCGTGCCATCGTTCGTAGCCCAATAAGTTTCCTTTTTGCCATCGTTCACGTTCGAAGCCTCGTAGTTCACCGTAGCCCCCTTGGTGCGCGTTTCGGTAGCCGTAACCTTCGCCTTCAGTGCCAGGTCAGTGCCCAGACGCTGTTTCATCATATTTCCCAGTTCCGTCATGCGGTCAACCGTATATTTCGGCAGGTAGCCACTTTTATCGGGCGGCAGGTTCAGAATGAGCGTAGCGTTTCGGCCCACGGTTTCAAGGTACATCTGGAACAAGCGTTCGGCCGAGTGAATGCTCTCGCCCTCGTGCCAGAACCAGCCCTTCGTTGTAGCTTTGGCATCGCTTTCGCCCGGGAACCATCGCCAGTCGTTTTCGTTGCCATATTCGCCACGGCCCATCGACCAGTTCGTTTCGCCGGCCCATCCGGCTTCGTTGCCAATCCAGCGCGCTTCGCCGCCTTCGCCCCACAGAATGATGTCGGGGCAAGCCTTATGAATCGAGTCGCGCAGGTTCGGAATGTCGTAGTAAGTGCCAGCATTCGGAATGTCGCGGTTGCCACCTTTGCCGCCATAGTAGCCCGAACCGCCACGTGCGCCGTCGAACCACATTTCAAACTGGTCGGCGCCATACTTTGCAACCTCGGCACATTGCTTAAAGAACACTTCGTTTGTATAGGTCGAAGTGTAGTTTCCGTCCTTATCCTTTTCGCCCCAATAAGCACTGTTGCGGTCCCAGGGCGAAATGTAGAAGCCATACTTCATGTTCAGCTTTTTGGCAGCAGCCGAAAAGTCGCGCGGAATGTTCGTTTGCTTGGCATTAGGATTTGGCGACGAAGTCACATTGTGCGTAGTTGTTTCCGTAGGCCAAAGGCAGAAACCATCGTGGTGTTTGATAACGGCAATGCCGCCCTTCATACCGGCAGCCTTGGCCGCCGTGAGCCATTGTTCGGGGTTGGGCACTTTGGTAGGAGCAAAAATCTCTTCCTTTTCATCACCGTTACCCCATTCCAGGTTGGTATAGGTGTTCATGCCATAGTGGAAAAAGGCATAGAATTCGGTTTCGTTCCATTTCATTTGGCGTTCGCTCGGCACGGGAAACACCGGTCGTGGCGTGTTTTCAGGATTTTCGCGCGTTTCCGTTTTAAGCTGGAAATCGCCAACTTCTTGAGCCAGCACGGTTGTAGGAGCCGCTGCCGAAAGGCAAAGTGCCGACAGAAGAATTGAAACTTTTTGGGGCATCATAGATGTGTAAAAAAATAGATAGTTATTAAGTTACTAAAGTTTCCCACCCCCAATAAAGAGGGTGGGAAGTAACAGTAATTCAAATTTTCTTCGTAAATTAGTGGTGCTGAATCAACTGATTTACAATGGAAAATAAGAATACTGTTATAGATGCAAA
>OHBJ01000243.1_pt1 | contig 32162 bp, 19 predicted proteins | sample 1577241 | NCBI WGS metagenome assembly OHBJ01 (sample SAMEA3541594, study PRJEB24748) | human gut metagenome | biome: human gut; feature: human-associated habitat; material: faeces | place: China | collected 2012 | reverse complement strand
CGATTCCATTCTGGCACAGACCTTTACGGACTTTGAGCTGATCCTTGTGGAGGACACGAGGAGCACGTTGGTGCCGCAGTCGCCGGCGAGCGGGGGAATAGCCTGTGAGATGAGGGCTATCGGAATGGTATAGAAAGCTTTCGCGGCGTACTTGTTGGGGTAATTCAATCCGCTGAGACCGTAGGTCTGGAACTCGTCGCGGTCCAGGTTCTTGAATCCGGCCATCGATGAGCGCAGGGTGTATGCTTCAACCTCTTCGGCGCCGAAGACGGTCATCGGGTCGTCCCAGGTGAGGTCGGGTTTCGCGGTCCCTTCGTTGATTTTACCCGAGAGGTTCTGCGGAACGGGGATATTATGCGAGAATATACGTAGGCGGCTTTCCACCGAGTTGTTGTCTGCCACATCGTCGTCGCTCTCTATGGAGAGGCGTACACGTGCGTTGCCGAGCCATGAAGCCTGGGGAACGAGCGAGAAGGTATAGTCGGTTTCGTTGCCGGGACGCAGGGTCGTTCCCGAAACCTCAGGAGTGCCGGAGGCTATCACTTCGCTGCCTTTTAGCACTTCGTAGGTAGCGGCAGGAATGCCTATGTTTTCAGAACCCATGTTGCGCACTGTGGCAAGCAGGTCGAGCTTTTCTCCCACGTTGCCGTAGAGGTCGCCGCGCAGGTCGCCTACAGCCACGTCGTTACCGGGGAAGTTGGCTACTTCGAAGCGGTCGAGCAGGAAGTAGGTGGAATAGTTGGTGACGTTGATGCGAATCTTGAAGGCTACCCACCGGCGGTTCTGCATGGCAGTGGGGAGGCTTACTATGCGTTCTTCCCATCCGTCGCCGTCGTTAGGCGAGAAGGAGGCCAGAACGTAGTCGTTGATGTCATCGGTGCAACCCAGGATTGCCACTTCCGAGGGCATAACCGAACCGAAGTGCATGTTCAGCGTCAGTTTGACGTTGTTGAGGCCCGCGGTCGAGAATTTCGGGAATTGAATTTCGCCAGAACCCATGTAATAGGATGAGAGCGCTATTCCGCTGTCGTTGGCGGTAGCACCGTATTGCTCGTAGTCGGTGGGGTTGACGAAAGCCCAGGAGGGTGACAGTTCGCTGAGTCCGCGGATGTAGTAGGGGGTATATTTGAGTTTCACGTCCTCGCCTTCATAGTCGAAGGTCTCTTTCATCGGAAGGCCGTAAGGGGTTCCGAGTACATCGCCGGCAGTTGCCATCGTGGCGGCTTCGCCGGCGGCGTTGCGTGCCTGCACTGCGAACTCTACTATCTGCTGGCCGGAGCCGGTGTAGCGGAACGTGAAGTTTGTGTCGTGCCCCACGTCGGCGTAGTGTACCCACGACGAGCCGTTGTGGCGCAGTATCTCGTATTCACATTCGGCCGGTAGCACCGGACCGTTGTTCTGGCCTACGGCGGATTGTGTCCACTGGAGCGTCATCGTCATGTTGTCTTCCGAGATGACGGGGTTGACCAGCGGAGCCACGGGGAGGTCGACGCCCACGAAGGCATTCGTGGTGGCCGATTCGCCTTTGTTATTGCCTATGGCGGCGGTGACCACAAAGTTGTTGTCGCCCTGCGCGCAGGCCACGGTGGCGGAAACGTGCTGGCCTGGCTTGCCGTTTACCGATACCTCTCCGGCGGATGTCGCAACGGTGGCGGTAATATTTGAAGAGGCGGCGAGGGCGTCACCCTTCATGTCCGTTGTGGGGAGGTCGAAGGCCACTTCGGCGCGGAGATATCCCTCGGGGTCGGCGGTGACGGTTATGTTCTGCACCTTGCCGGGAGCAGTGGCGGTGGAGGAGGTCTTCTTCACGCGGAAACGGCGTGCGTACAGACGGTAAGAGTCAGGCGCGGAGATGCAGTGGATGCCGATGTATCTGGCACCCTTTTCAGGAACCTGGAAAAGCACCTCAATGGGAGTGAATTCCCAGCGTTTCTGTATTTTTGTGGCGCTCTTGATGACGGTCTTGGGCGAATCTGCGGTAGGCTGGTCGCTGAGGGTCACCTCGAAGGTTTCTTCACCGGCGTAGACATGCCCGCAGGCCGAAGCTTCGAAAGTGAAGCTATACATTGCATCGGAATCATCGAACATCGTGGCGGGGAGGAAGATCCATGCGTCGGGCTGTTTACCTGCCGATGGTGCGAGGTGGTAGAACCCGCCGGAGGGGTCGTCGTTCTCGTCACGGTTATAAATCTGGTCGTCGTAGCGCCATTCGCGCATGTCCTGGTTATATTTGTTGACGATGGTAAAGAGGCTTATCATGTCGGCGGTCATATCCTTCTCGCCGTCGGCCGGTCCGAGGTAGTAGGGAGGATAGAGGGGGCCTTCGCCGATGAGCACGTCCGAAGCACCTTGCTCCGAAGTCTTGCCGTTCACCGTAGCCTCTACGGCGGCGGAGTACATCCCGGCGCCTTCGGGGAGCGTGATGTCAAGCGAAGTTCCGGCTACCGGCGAGGAGTTCATCTTGGAGCCGTTGATATAGACGTTGTAGCGCATGGCTGCGGCGTCCACATAACCGTCGTGAGCACCGGTGGTCACGGCGCTCCAGGTGACACGGTTCTTGGTCAGAGTCACGTTCCGCGGAGTGGAGGGAACGTCGTTGCCGGCATATTTGTCGAGGACCAGCGCCGTGGCGAAGATTTTGTTGATGCCGCTGTAAATGTACGGGCGCACGCGTATCTTGTGTTCACCTTCGGTGAGGGTCAGCGGCACGGTGATGTAAGAGCCGGGAGTGGCCGATTTGTCGTAAACGGGCGTCGTGGCGCCGTCGACGGTCACTTCCACGAAGAGGGAGGAAAGAGAGTTGCCGAGATTGTCCTTGGAGGGCATGTTGAAGAGGGCGTTGCCCGACAGGGAGGCGCCGGAGAAGTCCCAGCTGCGGAGGGACGCCTGCTGCGGAGCGTTGTCGGCGGAATAGGGATCGGGACAATAGAGGATGTTCCACTGCTGCTCGAAGGCCATCTCGCCGAGCATAGTAACCTGGCCGTTCTCCATGTTGATGACTCCTACTTCGGTTATAGTGTCGTCATCGGCGTTGAAAGCCATAAAAAGCATACCGTGGTCCTTCGGAGAATAAACCATGGCGGCGTCGTAGTCGCTCACCTCGTGGTCGGTGGAGAAGGCTACCGTCAGGGCGCCTGTCTCCTTGTTGAGGCGTTTCAGCGAGCCATCGGGGAAGAGCATGTAGATGTTGCCGTCTGCCGGCGACCATGCCATGGCCACGAATGAGAAATCGCGAAAGTCGCACAGGCGCGTGTACTCACGTGTTTCGGGGTTATAGCCGGTCAGCTGGTAGGCGTTGGCGTTGTCGCTTTTGCTCGTGATGAGATAAGCTATGTCATTGTCGCTGTCGTAGGCGCAACCCCACACTATCTTGTCGAGCTCGTCGAAGACGCTGAAAGACTGCTCGGAGAGCACTGTGCCGGTGGCGAGGTCGTATGTGCGCGTGCCGATGCCTTCCAGTCCGCCGGAGGTGGTGGAATAGTGGTACCATGAAATGATCTTGCCGTCGCGCACGAAACCGCAGGAGGGTGTAGTCTGTTCGTACTTCCAAAGCTGCGTGGCGGCGGGAACGGTTATATTGTACCATCCGCGGGTAGTGTTGTAAGCGGCTCCGGAGAAATATCCGAGGAACCCTTGCAGTGTTCCCTGTCGTGTCCCCGTAGCGAAGGCAGGAGCCTTCGCGGCGCGCGCTTTCACGGAGTTGACGGACATGGCCGTGGGTTTCTGTAACGTGGAAATCACACCGAGCGGGCGGTGCGAGCGGTTCTTGGAGTCGCGTTGCAGGAAGATGCGGCCTGAATTGGCGGGGTCATTCCCTAAGGCGACGGATTGTGAGCGTTCCAACGACTGCGCGCCGCTTAGCAGCGAGCATAATAGCGTCAGAACCGTCAGTAGGTAGAATTTTCGCATATTAGTCAGTAAGTTGATTTCAAGGGCTAAAGGTAACCGTGTGGCAGCGTGGAATAAGCATGCCTGTTCCCAAAGTAGTTTGCAAATATAAACAAAGTTTTTGAATTATGCGAAGAATATCGGCTATAAGGAAAGGTAATTAACTATAATTAACAAAATAACACTGAATATAAATTGTCTATGCAACGGTAATAAAATCACTGGGGAGACGTAAGAGGCGGGATAGGCCCAATAAGCCGGATAGACCCCAATAGCGCCCGCGGAAGCAGTTGAGGTAGCTGCGGCAGGCGATATTGGGGTCTATTGGGCCTATAAGACTTATAAAACTTATAATCGTATGGCGCTTTCAGGTGTGGCGTATCAACGCTTGATTACCAGGCGGGAAGAAATGCCGCGGCGCTCTATTACGAGACCTTGGGGATTTTCGAGGCGAAGGCCTTCTATGCTGTAATATTCTGCGGAATCGCTCTCCGTGTCAATGCTTTCGATTCCGGTCATCGAGACTACTTTCACAGTAAGGTCGGTGGGATTGAACGTTACATTATAGTCACCGGTTCCGGCCGTCGGTACGGGAATCGGGGTGAGCGTCGGGGTGAGGTTGGAGGTAGCGGCAAGCTGCAGTTGCGTGGCGGGCGTCAGGGTAGCGTCGGCTTCTGTGGGACCGAAGTTGCAGACCGTCTGCGTGGCGTTGCTCAGCTGGTAAGCTTTGATTACATACCATCCGGTGGTTAGAGAAACCGGAGCGCTGTAAAGTCCGTTCTCGCCGGCTGGAAGCAGGGTCGGGCTGACGCTCTCGGCGTCACAGGCGCCGTAGAGAAGTTCCGACTCGTCGGTGCGCGTGATGATACCGAGGTATTTGTCGGTGAAGAACTCTCCGTATTGGAGCATGAGGTGCACGCCGTCGAGGCTCTCGTCACATACCACCATATTGTTTGCCCCGTCGAGGGTCATGAGGTGGAGCGAGTTGCGGCGTATGGTGTTACGGTTGTTCTTCATGCCGTATTCGCGTCCGTCGGGACCTACGATGCGGAATTCCGCGCCGGCGGCGAGAGCACTGATGTCGAGGTAAGCCCATCCGGGGGTATCCTCTTCAATCCGGAACTCCCATGCCGGGTCGGCGTTGTTCCATTCGTTGAATGTTCCAGTGAGGTAAACGCCTGTACCTTCGGCGTTCGCGGCCATTGCACCGCAAAGGGCAAGTGTCAGTGTCAGTAAAGATTTCTTCATAAGGGAAACTATTTAAAGGGTAAAAGAATTGTCGTCATCTATAGACTTTCTCCTGAAATTCTTACATTCCGGTGCGTTTGAGCATGAGGAATGCGAAGGCGTTGAGCATGACGCCCAGGAAGATGGTGATTCCTATCCACATCTTGGCTTTGCGAGCCATGTCATACGACTCGTCGCGCTGGTTCTTGAGCCACAGTTCGTTGGTCTTGTAAGCGAAGTAAATTGCGACGATACCGGTGAGCGGACAGCAGAGCAGGGTGACCATGATAGCGTCGATGAGGCGGCTGCGTGGAGGCACCACATGTTCGTGCTCTATTGGTTCGCTCTGTCTCTGCGGCACCTCGCCGGAGCGGCGCACTATACCCCTGAAACCAAGGGGTATGTCGGCGAGCGGGTCTTCTTGAGGAGTGTCGTGAGCCGGTGTTGCGGGTTGCGGTGCCTGAGGGTGCATCCTGTCGAAGATGCGACGGCGGAAGTAACGGCAAATCTCGCCGTCCTCGCGCGCTTGCACCCAGTCGGGCATCCCTTTGCACCACACGTAGGTTTCGGGTGTGACGCCGGCCTCCACCAGTTGGTCGAGAGAGAATGGACCTCGGCGTTCGCCGTCTATCATTGCGAAATAGCGGACGGCCATATTACTCGTCGAGCGTTGCGGCAAACTCCATGAGGTATGCCTTGATGAAGTCGTCGATGTCTCCGTCCATCACCCCGTTTACGTTCGAGGTCTGGTAGTTGGTTCGGTGGTCTTTGACGCGGCGGTCGTCGAAGACGTATGAGCGTATCTGGCTGCCCCATTCTATCTTCTTCTTGCCGGCCTCCACCTTGGCCTGTTCGGCCATACGGTGCTGGAGTTCCTTCTCGTAGAGGATGGACCGCAGTTGGCGCATGGCGTTTTCCTTATTCTTAGGCTGGTCGCGCGTCTCGGTGTTCTCGATGAGGATTTCTTCCTCCTCGCCGGTGTAGGGGTCTTTGTACTGGTAACGCAGACGGACGCCGGACTCCACCTTGTTCACATTCTGGCCACCGGCTCCTCCGGAACGGAATGTGTCCCACGACACGGCGGCGGGCGACACGTGGATTTCGATGGTATCGTCGACAAGCGGGGTGACGAATACAGATGCGAAGGAGGTCATGCGCTTGCCCTGGGCGTTGTATGGGCTTACGCGCACCAGGCGGTGCACGCCATTCTCGCTCTTGAGGTAGCCGTAGGCATAGTCTCCTTCAATGTTGACAGTAACCGACTTGATGCCGGCGTCGTCGCCTTCGAGAAGCTGTGCTATGGAAGTTTTGTATCCGTGTTTTTCGGCCCAGCGCAGATAGAGTCGCATCAGCATCTGCGCCCAGTCCTGGCTCTCTGTGCCACCGGCGCCTGAGTTGATTTTCAGCACCACTCCGAGCTTGTCTTCCTCGCGGCGCAGCATGTTGCGCAGCTCCAGGTTCTCGATGTCGGCGGTCAGACGAGTGTAGGCATCGTCGATTTCATCTTCGGTGACGAGACCGTCTTTCAGGAACTCGAGGGCCAGCTGGAGTTCCTCCACCTGCTTCTCTATAGAGGTATAAGAGTCGATCCAGTAATGCAGTCCTTTGATTTTACGCATCTGTGCCTCCGCCTTTTTCTGGTCGTCCCAGAAGTCGGCCACGTGGGTGTGGAGTTCCTCCTCCTCGACTTCGATTTTCTTGCCGTCGATGTCGAGGTATCGGCGCAGGGCCTCGGAGCGTTCTATGGTTTCTTTCAGTTGTTCTTGCGTTATCATCTGTTTTTCTGTTTATTCGAATTAGGGGACGAGGCTCAGCTGTACATCTTTTCTATTACGTCGGCATACCGGCGGGCCACCACGGGGCGGCGCACCTTCATGGTGTTGGTCACCTCGCCGTTCATGATGGAGAAATGGTGCGGCAAAAGGGCTATTTTCTTGATTCTCTCGTATTCGGCCACATCGCTCTGCACGGAGTTCACCTGCTTCATGATGAATGCCACGGTGCGCGGGTCGGCGCAGAGTGTCTCGGTATCGGCGTCTATACCGTTCTTTTCGGCCCAGAGGCGCAGTTGCGATAGGTTGGGGACTATCAACGCGGTGACGAACTTGCGCCGGTCGCCGATGACGGCGGCCTCGTCGATGTACTTGTTTTCGGCCAGACGGCTTTCGAGCATCTGCGGGGCTATGTACTTGCCATTGGCGGTCTTGAAGAGGTCTTTGACGCGCTCGGTGAGCACAAGGTCGCCCTGGTCGGTGAGATATCCGGCATCTCCGGTGCGGAAGAATCCGTCTTCGGTGAAAGCCGCGGCGTTGGCTTTGGGGTTCTTGTAGTAGCCGGGGGTTACGGTAGGGCCTTTAACAAGGATTTCGTTGCTTTCGTCGTCTATGCGCACTTCCACCCCTTTCAGCGGCTTTCCCACGGTTCCTATCACATAGTCTACAGGGCGGAAGAAGGATACGGTGGCGGTGGTTTCGCTAAGGCCGTATCCGATGGTCACTTCTATTCCTATGGAGCGCATGAACTCGCAGATACGGTCGCTCAACGGGGCTCCGGCGGTGGGGAAGATGTTCGGGTCCGGGATGCCGATTGTATGCTTTATTTTGGAGAAGACGCGGCGGTCCCAGAAGCGGTACTCCTTTTCGAGGAAATAGGGTGGTTTTGCGCCAATGCGCACGTAGTCGAGGTTGCGTCGGCGTCCTGTTTTCAGGGCGCGGCGCACCATCCGACGCTGAATCTTGGGCATACCGGCGATTTTCTCCTTGACGCCGGCGTAGACTTTTTCCCAGAAACGGGGGACGCAGCACATTACGTTGGGATGCACCGTATGGATGGTGTCGGCGATTATGCGCGGGTCGTAGTTGATAGCTATTCGGATTCCTCGGAAGATGCAGAAGAAGCACCAGGCCTTTTCCAGGATGTGGCTCATCGGCAGGAATGCCATGGAGAGGTCCTTGTCGGTGACCGACTCGAGGGCCACGAGGTGTGCGGAGATGGCGGCGTCGTAGTTGGAGTGTGAGATCACCACCCCTTTGGGCTCGCCGGTGGTTCCGGAAGTGTAGATGAGAGTGGCCATATCTTCGGGGAGGCCGTTGCGGCGGCGCTGCTCCACGAGGTTGCGTATGTCATCGCCCGCTTCCATGCCGAGGCGCACGAAGTCGTCCCAGAAGATGGTCACTGTATCGTCGGCTGGAAGCTCGAACCCGTCGTTCTTGAAAACCACTATACGGCTGACCGCCTGAGGGTTGGCTTTCCAGTAATTGTAGGCAAGAGGATACTGGTGGCTGTCTCCCACGAAGAGAACGCGGGCCTCGCCGTTGCCCACTATGAAGTTGAACTGCGCCTGCGAGCTGGCTGAGTAAATGGGTATAACGGCCACGCGGTTTTCAAAGGCTCCGAACTCGGTGATAAGGATTTGCGGGGTATTCGGGGAGCAGATGGCCACTGTATCCTTTTCCCAGACGCCGAGGGATGCGAGGGCGCGAGCGGCCACATGTACCTGCGCCGCGAACTCGGTCCACGACGTGGGAAGCCATTCGCCGTCCTTGCGCCAGCAAAAGCGGTAGGCCTCGCGCTCGCCGTAGCGGGCTGCCTGCGTGTCGATTATTTCTACTAACTTATTAACCATAACTTGCCGGTAAAGCCCTTAGCGGGCAAATATCCTACAAAGTTACAATAAATTTCCGGAATCCCCAAATCGGCATCGCCGACGGGCCCCGGCGTTTCAGCACTTGTGCGTCATTATGTGGAGTATTAGGCGGTCTGTCTCGCGCATTGACTCGCGTCCTATGCTCGTAAGATTGTGTATGGCGGAGTCCACATCGTCGCTTACAATACCCTCGGCCTGGGTCACTTCGCGGCCGTTCATGGCCAGCAGGGCCGAAAGCATGGCGGTGGAGACGCCGGAGGAAATCTTCATGGAGCAGGAGGGTTTGGCGCCGTCGCATATCATGCCGGTGAGGTTGGCCACCATATTCTTTATGGCTGCGCAGACCTGGCGGTAACCACCCCCCATCAGGTATACGATACCGGCGCTGGCTCCGGTGGAGGCCACCACGCATCCGCAGAGGGCCGACAGGCAACCGAGACTCTGCTTGATATAGATGCTCGTGAGGTGCGAGAGGGTGAGGGCGCGGATGGTTTGTTCCTCGTCAGCACCGGTCTCTTCGGCGTAAACCACAACAGGCATCGTGGCGGTGATACCCTGGTTGCCGCTTCCGGAGTTAGACATCACGGCCACGGGCGCGCCTCCCATTCGTGCGTCGCAGGCGGCGGAGGTGTAGGCTATGGCATGGCACATCAGCGACTCTCCGAGCATCTGCGGCCCTTGCGTCAGCACCGTGGAGCCGAGCGAGTGGCCGTAATTTCCTGCCAGGGCCAGGCGCGCCGCGGCGGTGTTGAGTCGCTTGGCTTCGAGGATAAAGCGGAGCTGGTCCACGGGTGTTTCAGTTGCGAACTCGAAGACGGTGCGCATGTCGAGCACGGGGTCGTCCGCCGTGTCGTCGCACTTTTGCGCCTGCTGTCCTTCTGCGTGTTCTCCTATGAGGGAAGTGCCGTCGAGTTCGGCAACGATGAAGTTGGTATGCGAGCCGGAGATGACGGCGTGCGAGGTGGAGTAGCCGTCGGTGGCGGTAACGTCTATATGGAGGATGGCGGGAGCGTTTTCGCAGAGGGAAATCTCGATAGCTCCGGAGTCGATGAACTTCTTGGCTTCTGCCACATTTTCAACGGAGGCGCAGGAGAGCACTTCGAGTCCTTTGCCGGGGTCGCCGAAGAGGGCGCCGAGTGCTACGGCTATCGGGAGGCCTATCATGCCGGTGCCGGGGATGCCCACGCCCATCGCGTTCTTTATTATATTGGCGCTGGCACTCACGTGCACCTTGACGGGTTTGTTGGGCAACATACGGCAGGCACCAGCCGCACACAGTGCCACGGCCACGGGTTCGGTACATCCTACGGCCGGTACCACCTGACGTTTCATCAGGGCTATTATCTTTTTGATTTCCTGTTTATTCATGGTTATCAGTAGTTTTTTCGGTGAAGGAATATTTGTGTGTTTGAGTGAAGACGTTTTATTCGAGGCTTGGAAGGTCGTCGAAGGGGAGGCTTGCTCGTTTGAGGCCGGCTATCTTCTTGCTGCGCCAGCATACGCGGCACACTGCCATATAGCGTTCGTTGCCGCCAATCTCCACCTGTTGCCCCTCGGTGATAATGTTTCCGTGCGAATCGATGCGCGCGTTGACTATGGTCTTGCGGCCGCAGGAGCAGGTGGATTTTATTTCATCTATGGTATCGGCAATCTCGAAGAGTCGGCGGCTCCCGTCGAAGAGGTGGGTGCGGAAGTCGGTCCGCAGCCCGTAGCAGAGCACGTTGATGCCAAAGTCGTCCACTACGCGGGCTAACTGGTCCACCTGCTCTTCGCTCATGAATTGCGCTTCGTCGACGAGTACCCAGCCGGGAGGATTCGGCTGCGTGCGTATGAGTTGCAAAATTTCGTCATACATGTCTGTCTCAGGCTTTATCCAGCGGCATACTCGCTCTATTCCGATGCGCGAACGGATGACGCTGCGGGCCTCACGGGTGTCCACTATCGGCTTATAGCAGACGTATCCCATGCCGCGTTCCTCGAAGTTGTAGGCCGTCGTGAGCAACATGGCTGTCTTGGCCGAGCCCATGGTCCCGTATTTGAAGTATAGTTTGCCTCGCTTCTGTTCCATTCCGCGAAAGTAGACAAATTTCGCGGAACTGCCAAATTTCCCGGTATGATTTTTTCTCCGACCTCCCCGTAAAGTGTTAAAATTATACGCATTTGTTAATAAATCTTACTGATATATAAACATTTCAACCTTTTTGGCTGTTTAATAAACAACTGATTATAAGATAGAAGCCATGAACCACGCAGATGTCATAACCATAAATCCCGGAATTAAGACTCTCGGCGCGTTGCACCACCCGGGAGTGAAGGTCACCGAGGCGATGGTGGAACCCGTTGCCGCAGGCTCCTCCGTCATGGATTCTGCCGAGCCCCGCAGCACTCCTTATCCCCACTGCCATCCCGGCGTCGTAGGGTGCATACTGAGACTGATGGTATGCGGATTGACGTTCTTGATGATTCATATCCTGACACCCACGCTTCCCGTCTTCGTGCTGGCGGCGGCTATAATATTGATGGCTCCAGGCATAGGCACGCGCATCGGTGCGTTGACCGTCTTTGTGGATGCCTCCCTGTCGCTAACTACCTTTACCACTGCGCCAAATCCCGCTTTGGCATTGACCCTCTCCCTGGTAGCAGCGGTTTTCTCGGGTCTGTTAATGGTCCACGGCCCTGGACGCGCTTCTGCAGACGCCCGAATTTTCAGGAAACATTGACCTTGTTCTTTCAAAATATATGTATTGGCGCAACGGCGAAAAACCGTTGCGTATTTTCTTTGGTCGGCGCCGCGGCCGTTTGGGAAATTTTTTTTAATTTTGTACCGGTTTCGGGAATGTAGCCCGATACCGTTTTTAATCCTCTGATTATGACAAGTTTCATTGTACACGATACGGAAGAACTCCGTCCGGTGGCGGAGGCTTTCGTTAAGCAAATCCGCGAAAATCCATCGCGCTCCGTCTTCGCTTTCCACGGTGACATGGGTGCCGGAAAAACTACTTTCATCGCCGAGATATGCCGCACGCTCGGTGTGAAGGATGATGTGGCGTCTCCCTCTTTCTCTCTTATAAATGAGTACCTTACGGACTCCGGACCGGTGTTTCATTTCGACTTTTACCGGCTGAAATCGGCCGCCGAAGCCGCCGACATCGGCACCGACGATTACCTATATTCCGGCGCGCTATGTCTGCTGGAATGGCCACAGCGCGTTGCGGAGATTCTTCCCGATGATACCGTCGAAGTGAACATAGAAATACTTCCTGATGGCTCGCGCCGCATAACTTTCTGATTCTATGGATATTGTAAGACTCGAGAGTTGCGGAAGCACCAACAGCTATTTGCGCGAACATGCCGCGGAGTTGCCTTCGCTTACTTTGGTGACGGCAAAAGAACAAACGGCAGGGCGCGGACAGCGCGGCAACACGTGGGAATCTCAGCCGGGAAAAAACCTTACCGTCTCTATGCTCTGGAAACCTCGGGGCTTTGCGGCGCGGAGGCAGTTCGCTGTCAGCGAGGCGGTGGCGCTCGCCGTCGCCGATACCTTAGATGAGTTCGGAATAGAGGCTAAAGTGAAGTGGCCCAACGATATATATGTGGGGAATCGGAAAATCTGCGGCATATTGATAGAACATTCGGTGGCCGGGCGCAATGTAGAATCGACCGTTGCTGGAATCGGGCTGAACGTAAATCAGCAGACTTTTGTCAGCGATGCGCCGAATCCCGTCTCGATGCTGCAATCTTCAGGGCGCGAGCATGATCTCGACGCCGTGCTTGCATCTCTTTGCAAACGTCTCGAGGAGCGGATGCAACAGGTTGAGAGAGAGGTGCTTCACTCCGAATACATGACCCGGCTGTGGCGCGGGGACGCTCAGTTTCATCCCTTCCGTGATACCGCTACCGGAGTCGGTTTTCGCGCCATGATAACGGCGGTAGACCCCGATGGGATGCTACACCTGCTCACCGACAGATTCGAGGAGCGTACCTACGCCTTCAAGGAAGTTTCCTTTACTCTATAATACGCTGTTTATCAGGGCGATTCGAGCGTCTTCTCAAGCACTTCGCGGTCGCGTTTCTTTTTAAGACGCTGTATGACGTACTGGTCGTAATAGCTCAGCACGAGCGTTGTCAGCGGCAGGGCTATTATGAGTCCGAGGAAGCCGAGCAGACTGCCCCAGATGGAGAGCGAAAGGAGGATAATCGCCGGGTTCAGGCCCATGGCATTGCCCATGATTTTCGGCGTCAGCACAAGGTCCTGTATGGACTGGACGATAAGGTAAACAGCCATACTCTCAGCCAGTATGACCCAGAAATCTACGGTTCCGGATGCAGCCGCTACGATACAGAGGATGGCCGTTATTGGCAGAGAGATGAGTTGAAGGTATGGTACCATGTTGAGTACCCCTATGAATAGTCCGAGCACGATGCCCATAGGCAACCCGATTATAGAAAAACCGATGGCGAACAGTACGCCGACGCTCATCGCGATGATGAACTGGCCGCGGAAATAGCGGTTCATGGCGTTCTTGATGTCGTCGAAGATGCGGAATACGCGGCGGCGGTGTTCGTGGGGAACGAGCTGGCGGAAACTTAGCATGAGTCGCTCGTAGTCAATCATTATGAAGATGACGTAGAGGAAGACGATCAGCCAGCTCAGCAGGCCGAAGACGAAGGCCAGTCCGGAACTCAGGAACGACCACGAGGAGGTAAGGGTCTGCTTTATGAGGGCAAGCCATTCCTGGCGGCTCATCAGCGAGGCGAGATACTCGAAGTTGATGTATTGACGCAGGAAACGGTGTACGTTCTCCGAAAGCCACGGGATGCTGATTTTCGCGTTGGCGTATGCTTTCAGCATGGCGGCCATTTCAGTGGATTCGTCCACTATATATGGGATTACTATGGCACCGGCTGCGCCGATGACCACGATGGTTTCGAGCAGGGTGAGTATCACGGGGAGGAATCGGCGACGCAGGTGAAGCACTCGCATATTCCATTTGACAATCGGTTCGAGCATATAGGCGATGAGGCACGCCACCAGAAAGGGAAGCAAGACCCCTTTAAGCGTGGAGAGCAGGAAATAGACCGCCACAAGCACGATGCTGGTGAAGAAGATGCGTACCACGCGGTCGAAGGTGAAGGGACGTCGTCGTGGCATTACTTCTGCGGATTCTTCCTCTTCTTTAGTCTCTATTGCTTCGGAAGCGGGGCACTGAGGTTCCCCTGTTTTCGGACTGGAGGCGTTGCCTTTAGGCTTATGGCCATCATTTTCCGAGTTATAGTAGATTTCAGATTTATCCATGACAAGTGGAATTATACAGGTGCAAAATTACAAAAACTCACGAAATAAAAAAAGGGAAAGCAAAAAAATCGCACATGGCGACTTACGCAGGTGCCGTCGCCGGCATCTGCACGCGCTCGGCTTTCCACTACAGCGATTCAGTCGCGAGGCAAGCCTCGGGCACATTTACAAATAAGCGGTGGAACAAGGCTTACAGGCGCAGATAACTTCGGCTTCGTCATACCGGTGAATTACTAAGGTGGGGTAATCGTTGTTTAAGAAAATAATAAAGGCAGCCGGTGGTGGGCTGCCTTGGGAGTTAAGGAGGGGGTTACTTGACCGTTACTTTGCGGGAGCCTACTATGTAGAGGCCTGCGGGGAGGCCTTCGGTGGCGATCTGCGGGTCTACGGCGTGGCGCAGGCAGAGGCCTTGCATCGTGTAGACGTTTACTGCATTACCTTCGGAGGGGAGGGCTTCCACTTCCTCTATGCCGCTATTGCTGCCGGGGGATAAGGCCCAGGCGTTCAGGCTCTTGACGGTGACGTCCCCGCCGCTGCAGAAGGCGGAAACGCCGGTGGCGTCGGCGTCGGTCGGGAACACGCGGATGGAGGTGGCCCAGCGGTCGTTGATAAAGACGTCTATTATCGAGTGGTCTATGAAGAGGTTGATGTGCAGGTCGGTGCCACGACGCAGGAACTCAGGCATGGCGCAGGTGTAGACGCCGTCATAGACGCCGCCGTCGTTGACGAGGCGGTCCAGACGCGAGAAGTCGAACGTGAGAGAGCTTGCCGTAGGATTGTAAGTGACAGTAGCCGAGGTGGTTGCATTTTTGAAAATCTCGAAGCCGAAGGGCTTGTTACCGATGGTGAATGTAGCGTCTATCTCCACTTCTCGGCCGCTGACGGGTGCAAGGTCAAGAGTGCCGCTGAGGGTGTAATCGGAGGTAGAGAACATCTTGGTGCCGCGCAGTCCGGTGAGTCCGGAGAAGGGGCGTTGCACCAGTTCGCCGCTGTCGGAGAGCGACCATTCGCGTGGCAACGAATAGCAGTGGGCCCAGCCGAGGTTCCAGTTGTTCTCAGACGAGAGTTTGTCGGGGACTATGCCGAGGGCTATTGTCTTGCCGTCATGGCGGTAAATGGTAGGTGAGAGCAGACCAAAGCCATCGCGGGCAGTAAGCTCGATGTTACGGAAATTGGCAGACGAGGGGAGGAATTTGCCATCGCTGCCGATTGTGCCTACGCGGTAGATAGACTTCACGCCGCCGTTCATTCCGAGTGGCGTTGCGGTGAAAAGCCACTGTCCGTCTCCCATATCGGTGATGTTCGGCATTTCCCAGAAAGTTCCATCGAGTGGTGCCGACGAACCTTGATAGAATATGTCGCCGTCGTTGGTCCATCCTGAGCCGGTATAGCGGTGCAATGTAGTGGCGCCGATGCCGTTCTTTGACGTTCCCACTATGATATAGGCATTATCTCCGTTGCGGAAGAAGTAGGGGTCGCGGAAGTCGTCGGAGAGTCCTTGCGGGCGGCCGTTGATAATCGGATTGTCGTTCCACTTCTGCCAAAGGATAAGGTTGTCATCGAGCGGCGAGGCGCCGTCGATGGTAGCGCGTCCGTAGTCGACTCCGGTATATATAACGGCCGGTTTGCCGCCGGTAATGGCGGGGTCGGTGAAGACACAGCCGCTCCAGCAACCCTTGATGTCGTAGGAGGCTCCCGGGGCAATCGCTATCGGTTCTTCTCGCCAGTCGTAGAGGTTGGCCGAGGAAATGTGTCCCCAGTGGAGGCGCGCCATATAGGGGCCGTCGCCGTTCTTCTGGAAAAAGAGGTGGTAGCGGCCGTTGTGGTAAGTCATGCCGTGGCATTCGTTGGTCCAGCCGGCGGCGGGCATGCCGTGGAAGCGGGGGCGCAGCATATCGTCGGCGAAGCGCGAAGCGGGAATGTCGAGGTTTGCTGGATTCTCGGCCGAGGCGGATAGTTCCTCCGGCGTCTTGGCGTCGGTCCAGATATTGATGTCGTCTATGAGGCCGTTATAGGCGGTGAGGCGGAACGGTCCTGCATAGATGTCGGAGGGGGAGTGACCCATGATGAAACTCCCCCCGGCGTATTCCAGCTCGCCGTTGCAGCGCGCCTGGCCCACGGGTTGGCCGTTGTTATAGACCGTAAGCTGGCGGTTGTTGCAGTCCACCACTGCGGCTATGTGGTTCCACTGGTTCGGAGGCAGGGGCGTGTCGATGTCGACGTCTACGGGCCAGCCGCCCACGTAGGTGCGGAACTGCCACTTGCCGTTGTAGCCGATGAAGAAACCGAAGCCGCACTTCTTCTCCTCGTCGAGGCAGGAGACGATAGGAGTCTTCACCTTCGTGTCGGTGTCAATCTCTATGACGGGATATTGCGGCACTGCGGCCCAGAGCGTGACGGTCATAGTCTTGGTTCCTTTAGGAATGATGTTGCCGAGGCGTGCGTTTATGAGCGAGGTGTATCCGTCGAAGCGCAGGGCGTTGCCCACGGCGCCGGGAACATTCTCAGGGGCGAAGTTACCCTCCACGGCGAAGCGCTCTCCCGAGACGGTCTCCTGAATCTGGCCGCTGCGCACATCCATCGGGAAGGAAGCCACCAGGTCGGCGTCGGCCGTAAAGCCCGTTGCGGCCGCCAACGCAGCGCCTATTGTTAAAAATCTACCGAGCATAAGAATCTTTCTTTATTTGAGCGAACGGGGAGCAAAACGGTTTAACGTAATGCCCCCCGCAATCTAACTTAACGGTTATATAGTGAGTGTTATTTCACGATGAATTTGCTTGTCTTGTCACCCTGTCGCGAGATATAGATGCCTGGAGCGAGCTGCGAACCGCGTACTTCGGTGCCGTCAAGGGTGAAGACGCGTGCGGGAAGCTGCAAGTTGTCCACGTTCATGTCCACGAGGGTGTTCTGGCCGGCCTTGTTATTGAGGTAGGCGAGGGTATTGGAGGTCAGCTTCTTGAGGTTTGAGTCGAAAGCGTTGACACCGGTGCGTGGCGACCATTCGCAGGCGGCGAGGCCGTTAGCGATTATAGTGCCGGGTTGAGCCTGGTCTGCATCCGGGGCTGTTTCGGCAACCGTGGCGGGGAAAAACTCCACGATACCGGCCACGGCGTAGTCCTGGACGTGGCCCCATGTGCCGATTACGGAAGCATTATACTGGTTCTCAAATTTCTCGACGGTGTTTGCGCCCTCGGCGGTGTAGGTATAGCCGTTGAGATCCCACATACAGTTGTGGTCTTCGCGCCAGAGACTGGTTGCCGGGTCATCGGTGCCGAGCATCGGGAAGGTGGGCCATGCGAAGTCCTGATTGGTGGTCACGTCCTTATAGATGGCATGGTTGGTGTGGTCGTAGATCTGCTCCGGGTACTTGTCACCCTGGTTGTCGGGGTTCTCCTGCCAATAGCCCAGGTAAGCGTTCACGTTCCAGTTGTCGAATCCTTCGCCGCCGTCACCGTCGCTGTAGATATTAACGTCAATGTCGGTACGGCCTATTTTCGCGAGGAGCTGAGTGGCGTGCTTTGAAAGGTAGAGGCAGCCGCCGTTTTCCACGAAGGAGCGGAGGGCGGAGATGGTGGCATCGTCGGTGAAAGCGTCGGGGAGGTTGCCCTTGTCGGCCTTCAGGCGGTCGATGTGAATCCAGATGACGCCTATCTCGCCGTTATTGATTTTTGAGGTTTCGCCCGGAGCTATGATGACGCCGTCCGTGTAGTTGTCTGTAAACCACTTCGCGGCGGCATATTCCTGGAAGTTGTCGATGCTTTCCACATCGGGGTAAGCTATCATCATGGCCTCGCCTTTGGCGTTGGCGCTGAGTGAGGATGAAAGGACTGTCGTTGCAATAGCGGCAGAAAGTAAAAGTTTTTTCATTGTTATGTGTACGTTTAAAAAGTTGGTTTTAAGGTTATAATCCTCCCGGGGCACGCGCTCCGGGAGGATTATAGATGCGGAGCTTCTCTGTTAGACTAAAAAAATCTTACTTGAGATATGTCAGGATGTTGAGAGTGAGTTGCTCCACATTGTGCTGATAGGGGTTGGTGCCGGAGTTCTGGTTCCATTCGTAAGCTGCGAAGCCGTTGGCCATACAGCGTCCGTGGATATCATCGGCGAAGAACTCCACGATGCCAGCCACGCAGTGGTCGCGGACGTGTCCCCAGGTTGCGAGCACGAGCGAGTTGGTGGTGGCCTCGAAGTAGCTTATCACGTCGCGCTGCGAGCCTTTGCCATAGATGTTGCAGTCCCACATGCAGTTGTGGTCCTCGCGGTGTCCCGGGCCTATGAGAGGCAGGGTGAGGTAGCCGTAATTGTTGGGGTCTTCGAGGGTGAGGCCTTTATAGATGGCGTGTGTCGAGCGGTCGTAGTAGCCCTGCTCGCCGCCGTCCTTGAAGTCCACGCCGAGGAAGGGGTTGATTACCCATACATCGGTGCCTTCACCGCCGGCGCCGTTTGCGAAAATGGTCGGTGCCATGTTTTCGGGTACCATGCCGAGGGGCACTGTGAGCTGTGTGGCCATGTTGGAGAGGTAGATTGAGCCGCCGTTGGCCGAATAGTCGCGCAGGGCGGCTATCGTGGAGTCGTCGGCAAGACCGCCGGGGAGGTTCTCCCAGCCGGGAGCCTGCCCTTCGCGGTCTATTTCTATCCAGATTACGGAGACGATGTCAGGGTCGAGGGCGGCGATGTCAGAGATGTGTATGAACTGGGCGTTCTCCTGTTTGGAGAACCATTCGGCGGCGGCACGCTCATCGTCGTCGGGGAGGTCGGCATAAGTGTCGGCGGTGAGCAGATAAGCCATTTTGGAGGCCACATAGGGCACTTTTACGCTTACCGATGTGCCTTCGGAAACATATTTGTCGTCATACTTGACCTTGACGGTGTAGATGAGGTCGCGATCCATGGGCTGACCTTTCATGGTGCATGTAGTGGTACCTGCGGGATATTCGGTAGCGTTACCGCCGTCGCGGCTCACGAGGACTCCGGAGATTCCCTCTTGCGCGGGGAGGGTCCAGTTGAGCGTCACGGTACGTCCTGTCACGCTGGCTGCCACGTCGGAAGCTTTTAGCAGCTCCGGCACTTCGGGATACCCCTTCGGTTCATAGTCGCGGCACGAGCTTGCCACCCCGCAGAGCAACAGCGCTACGGCTGCAAGAAGATATGTGGTGATACGTTTCATTTTTTTCGCTTGTTTAAGTTTGGTTATTTGTAAAGGTCGCCGGCGTTGTCCACCTGGTTGATGGGGATGGGGAGGTAGACTTCATCCTCGGTGAGGGTGGCACCGTTGTAGTAGGGGCGTATCTTGGCTTCGGAAACGTAGTAGGCGTTCATGGTGGGCACTACGATTCCCCAGCGTACGAGGTCGAACCAGCGGTGGCCCTCCATGGCGAGCTCGATGCGGCGTTCCATGCGCACGGCGCGGCGTGCATATTCCTGGTTCCAGCCGGCTGCCGGGTATTCGCGCACCAGATAGTTGGCGAGGTTCGGGTTGCAGTCGACCGGAGTGTAGCTCGGGTCGATGGAGTTATTGGCGCGGCGGCGAATCTGGTTGATGAGTTCGCGGGCCTCGTCGAGGTTTTTGTTTTGTTCTATGAGGGCTTCGGCCTTCATGAGCATGACGTCGGCATAGCGGATAAGGCTCCAGTTGAGCGAGGATGCACCCCAGGGTACGATGCCTGGCTGGCAGTAGGGCGACTCCGGGGCGGTGTAAGGCTTCTTGCCGGAATACTGGCCGTAGAGCTCCAGGTTGCGGCACCAGTGCTCGTTGTACATGTGGCCGCGCCAGGGCATACCGATACGGCCGAGGGTGAAGTCGAGACGCGGGTCCACGTTGCCGGCATAGTCGGCGCCGTCTATGTTCTCGTCGTTGAAGCTGCCGTCCAGGTAGGGGAGGCCGTTCTCGTCGGTGCGGAAGGCATTCACGAGGTTCTGCGAGGCCAGGTAGAAGTCGTCTCCGTTGCCGTAGAGGTTGCCCTCGCTCCATGTGCAGTTGAGGCAGTTGTTGAAGTTATACTGCTCCGGGGAGTTGGCCGAGGAGAACTGTATGGAGAGCACGGCCTCGTACTGGTTGTTATACTCCGGCTTGGACATATCCAGGAAGTTGGGGTAGAGGGAGTACTGGCCGGACTTGATGACATAGTCGGCATACTGTTCGGCCTCTGCCCAGGAGGAGGTGAAGAGGTCCACGCGCGCCAGGATGGCGGCGGCCACGTAGCGGTTGAAGCGGCCTACCTCTTCCTGCTTTTCGGGGAGTTTCTCGTAAGAGTCGCGGAGGTCTTCCTTGATGAATTCTATAATCTGGTCGCGGGTGTACTGGTCCGCGCGGCAGGCGCTGGGGTCAACCACATTTTCGTCGAAGTAGGGGAACTTCTGGAAGATGCGGTACATGTCGAAGTAGAAGTAGGCGCGGAGCGTCTTCATCTCGGCTATGAAGGAGGGTTTGTTCTCCTCGGAGATGGCCGAAGAGTTGCGGATGGCGCGGATGGCGGTATTGCAGCGCGAGATTGAGTAGAAGTTGTTGCGCCACTTGAAGTTGGCTACGTCGTTGTCGCTCTGCACGTTGCCGACTTCGAGCTGGTGCATGTAGCTTTCCATCGTCACGCCGTCGCCACCTTTCAGGGCATCGTCGGAGCGTACATCGAACACCCAGTTGTTGATGGGACCGGCAAACGACTCGTTGTTACCGAAGAAGTGGCATAGCAGCGAAGCGTAGGCGGAGGTCATCATGTCCACAGCCTCTTCGTCGCCTATCTGCTCGTCGGTGAAGGAACCCTGAGGCTTGGTGTCGAGCATATCGTCGCAGGAAGCGAGGGGCACCGCCACGGCTCCGAGCGCAGCGCTCAGGAGCAGGCTCTTTATTATGCTTTTATATGTTTTCATGTTTCAGGATGCGTTTTTAGAATTGAAGGTTTACACCGAAAGTGAAAGTGCGGGGACGCGGGTAGGCTCCGTTGTCGACGTGTGCGCCGTAGCCCGAGGGGAGGATTTCCGGGTCGAGCCCTTTGTATTTTGTAATGCAGAAGACGTTCTCCACCTGACCGAAGATGTCGAGTCCGCGGATGCCCGCATGGCCCAGCAGGTGCTCGGGGAAGGAGTAGGAGAGCTTGAGGTATTTCATCTTCATGTACGAGCCGTCCTCTACGTAATATGTGGAGAAGCGGGCCTCGTTGTTATCGTCGGTCAGCGAAAGTGCTGGAATGTCGCTGCCGGTATTTGTGGGAGTCCAGGCGTTCAGGATGTCGGCCGAGCGGTTGGTCGAGAGGTTGCTGTATGCCATGGAGTAGAGCTGGCGTTTCATGTGGTTCTGGATGTCGAAACCGAAGTCGCCGGCGAAGAACATGTCGAGCGTGAGGCGTCGGTATTTGAAGGTGAGGTTCAGACCGAGGGAAACGTCGGGGTTGGGGTCGCCGATGATGCAGCGGTCGTTGTCATCGATGACGCCGTTGCCGTCAAGGTCGCGGTAGATGAGTCGTCCGGGAGCTGCGCCCTGTTGTGTGGCGTGGTTGGCCACTTCAGTTTCGTTCTGGAAGATGCCGTCGCAGACGTAGCCGTAGTAGACGCCCATGGGCTCGCCGGGAATCAGGCGCGAGTCGCCTCCGATGAATGCCTGGCGCGAGTTCAGAGTCACCAGTTTGTTCTTATATTGCGAGATATTGAAGGTTCCGTTCCATGAGAAGTCGCCGTACTGCGGGGAGATGTAGCCCAGCGAGATTTCCCAACCGTGGTTGGTCATGTCGCCGGTATTGAGCCACACTGCGGCGTTGGCACCGGCCACGTCGAGTGCCGGCGGGATGGTAAGCATGTCCTTGGTCTTCTTGATATAGTAGTCGGCCGTCAGGTTGAGGGCGCCGCCGAGGAACTGTGCGTCGAAACCGATATTGTTCTGTATGGTGGTTTCCCATTTCAGGTCGGGGTTGCCGGTACTTGCCAGCGTAATGCCGGAGACGGTGGAGGAGTTCGTACCGTTGATGTCGTAGGCGCCGTTGCCTGTATTGAAGATATAGGTGGAGTAGGCGGGATAGAGCGCCGGGATATTGGCGTTACCGTTCTGGCCCCAGGAGTATCGTATCTTGAAGTCGGTGAGGATTTCGTTCTGCGGGAAGAACTCCTCCTTGGTGGGACGCCAAGCCAGCGAGAATGCGGGGAAAACGCCGGCGCGGTGCCCTTTGGCGAAGCGGGAGTTCTCGTCGCGGCGTATAGTGAACGAAGCCAGATAGCGGTCGGCGAAGTTATAGTCCACCTTTCCGAAGAGGGAGAATACGGCCCACTGGCTTTTGCCGCCGCCGGAATACTGGTTGCCGGTGCCGGAACCTACCTGCATGTAGTCGGCGTCCTCGAATGCGTATCCCTGGCGCGAGCCGCTCAGGTCGCGGAAGGAGTAACCGATGGCTTCGGTACCTATCAGCACGCCGAGGTTGTGCTTCTCGGCAAAGGTCTTGACGTAGTTGGCGGTGTTGGTCCATGTCCAGGTGTCGCCCTGGCCGTAGACCGACGATACGCTGTTGACGTCGCCGGGGTTGGTGGCACGGCCGAGAACCACGTTGAAGTACTGGCTGTGTTCGATACCGAGGTTTGTCTTGACGGTAAGGCCGTCGACAGGCTTCACGGCGAGGTAGGCGTTGCCGAGGATTCTCCACGAGGAGTAGTCGTTGTCGCGGCTGTTATAGATGAGTTGCATGGGGTTGGCGAGGTCGGAGCCGATGAGCGCCAGGGGATGTGTCCAGTTTCCGTCGAGTCCTTTCACGGGGAGGGCGGGATGCTGGCTCATTGCTGTAAAGGGGATACCGCGGTCGCCCGCAACGTCAACGCCGCGGTTGCTCCAGTTGGAGACGAGGAGGTTCTCGCCCACGCTGATGTATTTATTGAAGTCGAAGTTGGAGTTCACACGCGCGCTGTAGCGGCGGTAGAACGTCTCCTTGATGTTACCGTTCTGGTTGATATAGTTCAGGGAGAAAAGCACGGAGCCTTTTTCGCCGCTATTCGAGACGGAGGCGGTCAGGTTGTTTGTCCAGGCGGTGCGGTACACTTCGTCCTGCCAGTCGGTGTTTGTAGTAGGATAGTTGGGATTGCCGGCGACGAACTGCTGGAGCACCGGGGTTTCGCCCGAGCCGTAGAGCACGTGCGAGGGGGTGATGCCGGAGTTCTTCGAGGCTGCCCAGTAGGCCACGCCCCACTGGTTGGCGTCGAGCATCTTGTAGCGTTTGGCCACTGTCTGCGCGCTCAGGGCATAGTTCACGTTTATGGCGAGGCGGTCGCCCTTGCCTTGCTTAGTGGTAATGATAACGACACCGTTTGCGGCGCGTGAACCGTAGATGGAGGCCGATGCAGCGTCCTTGAGCACCTGCATCGTCTCAATGTCGGAGGGGTTGATGCAGTTTATATTATCGGTGGGGACACCGTCGATAATATAGAGAGGGTCGTTGCTCGAGTTGGCGGTCGACATACCGCGGACGCGGATAGAACCGGTACCGCCCGGGGCGGCGTCGGGAATCACGTTTACGCCGGGGAGCTTGCCGGCCATCGAGTTCATGATATTACCGGAGTTCTCGCTCAGCGGCTCGTCCATGTCCATAACGGCTACGGCGCCGGTGAGGTCGGCTTTACGCTGTGTGGTGTAACCCACTACCACCACCTCGTCGAGGAGCTGCTGGTCTTCCTTCAGGACGATGCGCATCTGAGGCTCGGCGGTGAGGGTCTGCGGCAGAAAGCCGATATAAGAAACTTTTAACTGTGAGCCCTGCGGAACGGAGAGGGTGAAATTACCGTCCATATCGGTGCTTGTCCCGGTGGAGGGATTAGCCGCCGACATTACGGTAGCTCCGATCAGGGGCTCCGAATCTGTTGCCGAAACAACTGTGCCATGCACCGTGATGTTCTGTGCATGGCCGGCTATTGCTATCATTAGGAGCAATAGGATCGTGGTTAGCGGTCGCTTCATGGTTTATAGTTTTTAGATGATTTTTTCTCCGCAAATTTAGAAACGCGCGTAATCATAGACTTACAGAAATGGTGCAACACCTTTAAAAAATGTTGCACCACTACAAATCTGCAATCAAAAGCGCCATTTTTCCGCGCCGCAGCGTGGGTAAGCGAGGCCTCACCTGGAGGAGAGGCGGTCGCGCAGGTCGGTGGGGGATTCGCCGTATGCTTCCTTGAAGCAACGGCTGAAGTAGGCCGGAGAGGAGAAACCGACGCCGTATGCTATCTCGCTGACGGAGCGCTCGGTGGTAGTCAGCAGGTCGCGGGCGGCTTTCAGGCGCATCTTGCGCACAAGTTCCACGGGGGAATAATTGGTCAGCGCCTTTATCTTGCGGTAGAACTGCGAGCGGCCGAGCCCGAGCCGTCCGGCCAGGGCGTCGACGTTGAGGTCGGGATTTCCCATCTCGGCTTCAACTATCTTGCAGAAACGGTCGTAGAACTCGCTGTCTATTTTTCCGGGCGTTTTCCGTCCTGCATGCTGTGCGCCGGCACGTGTAGCGGACCGTGAGGTCGAGGAGGCTGTTATCCTCTTGCGGTTATCTATCAGCGAGCGGCAGCGGGCACGCAGCACGGCCGTGTCGAAAGGCTTAGCGAGATAGCCGTCGGCACCGCTCTCATAGCCGTCGGCACGTTGCTCGTCGAGGGAGCAGGCCGTCAGCAGAAGCACCGGGATATGCGAGGTAGACATCTCGGCTTTCAGGCGTCGACAACATTCCAGACCGTCCATTCCGGGCATCATCACATCGCAGATTATAAGGTCGGGTACATACTTGGCGCCTTTTTTCAATCCTTCGGCGCCGCTGCGGGCCGTCACTATGTTATAATTCTCCTTGAGCAGAGTGCCCACGAGTTGTAAAATATCTTCGTTGTCGTCAATGACAAGCAATAACGGCTTCGCGGCATCGAACTCGGCTGTGTCGGGATTTTCTGCCACACCGAGTTCACTCATTACATCGGGCGACATACGGTAGCTCGCGTCTGACTTCTCCTCCACATGCTTCACGGGCAGCGTGACGGTAAAGCGTGTGCCTTTTCCCGGTTCGCTTTCCACGCGGATAGAGCCTCCGTGAAGTTCCACGAAAGCTTTGGAAAGCGACAGCCCGATGCCCGAGCCGGTGGGACGCACCTTGTCCACCTGATAGAAACGGTCGAAAATTCTCTTCTGCTCGTCGGCGGGAATTCCGCGGCCGGTGTCTTCCACGGTAAAAGAGAACTCGCTGCCGGCGTCCGTGCAGGTTATCGTAATGCGGCCATTATCGGGGGTATATTTGAAAGCGTTGGAGATAATATTGAAGAATACGCGCTCTATCTTCTCCACATCGGCTGCCATTGTGAAGTCTTCGGCCACGTCGGAGCGGACTGTCAGCTTGATGTCGCGGCGCCCGGCAACACCGGAAAATCCCTCTACCCAGTCGGCAATGAGAGTCCCGAGGCTTGCTTCCGTAAGGCGTAGGTTGAGTTTGCCATTCTCCATCTTGCGGAAGTCAAGTATCTGGTTGATAAGTCGTTGTAGTCGTAATATATTCTTTGCGGCAATGCGTAGCAGCGAGCGCTGCGAGTCGGAAAGTTTAGGGTCGTCGGCGAGTTGCTTCACCGGCTCGGCAATTAGCGTCAGGGGCGTGCGCAGGTCGTGCGATACGTTGGTAAAGAAAATCAGCTTCGAGCGGGTGGCGGCTTCGAGGCGTTCGTTGAGGGCGGCCTGTTCGTCGCGTTGCCTCTCGAGCATACGGTTCTGTTCTTCAAGAACATTCTGGTGTTTTTTTCTCTGCCAGAAAGCCCTGAGCGTCAGGAATACTACCCCGAAGAGCAACACTATAATCACGATGCCGGCATAGAGGAGCATAGTCTGCGAGGAATGTTTCTCCCAATACTCGTCGATACTGTGTTTGAGGATGCGCATCTTTCCGGTTTCCTCCTTGAGGGCATCGTTCTGGAGCAGGAGGATGTCGGCGTTGGTCTTGTCAACTGCCGAGGCTGTGGGAAGCATCACCTCGCGTTTGTAAGGTTTTCCCTCGAGGATAGCCAGGGCGGTGCGGATAATGCGGTGGCCTTCGGTGGGATACAGGAATGTGGCGTCAATAATTCCGTCGGCCACGGCCTTAATGCCTATCTCCGGGGCAGCGTCGATGCCTATGATTTTGATGCTGTCGCGTCCGAGTCTCCGCGCCACCTTCGAGGCTCCGATGGCCATACGGTCGTTGTGGGCATAGATAAGGTCCACTTTCGGATAGATGCGCAGTAGAGAATCCACAAGTGGTTCCGCTTCGTCCTGGTTCCAGTTGCCGTCGGCGGTGGCCAGTACGTTTCCGCCAGTGGAAGTAAATTCCTCCACGAACCCTTTGTGTCGGCCGTCGGCGGGGGTAGAGCCGGGGCGGCCGTAAATTTCCAGCACATTGGCCTGCGGACCCACCAGGTTGCGGGCGTAGCGGGCGGCAGAGCGGCCAAGGTCTTCGTCGTCGACGCCGATGCGTGCCGTATAGCTCTTGCCGTTGATGTTACGGTCGAAGATAATCACCGGCACGCCGCTCTCGTGCACCTTTTTAATGGTGTGGGTAAGGGCTTCCGCCTCGTTGGGGGAGACTATGATAATATCGAATTTGTTCTTCACGAAGTATTCTATGTCGGCGATTTGTTTTTCGTTACTGTCGCCGGCTGAGCGTATCTCTATGGAGGCGTTCTCGTGGAACATCCCCTCGCGTTCTATCTCCTCGTTGAGTTTACGGCGCCAGTCGTCGGAGCTGCACTGCGACACGCCTATCTTGAAAGTCTTCTGGCGGTGGCAACCCGTCAGCGCGAGCGTCAGCGCCACGAATATTGTCATTATTATCGCGATAGATTTACTCATAATTTATGGATGGGTCAGGTTAGCGTCACCGCAAATTTACTATTATTTTCTTGAACAATACGTGATTAGACTATAATTTTTTGAGCAATGCACCAAAATTTCTTCTCAATGCACCAAATTTACAACCTATATAGAATAATTGTACCTATATTTGCGGTGCCGAAAGGGAACATCCTCTCCGGCCATGACAATTGCGACTTATGAAAATTGACCATACAGACCTCAGAAACCTATTCGCGGCAGCAGCATTGACACTCCTGCCTGCCGCCGCAACGGCAAGCAACGGCGTACAGGTAATGCACCTAAGCCCGGACAATACCCTCGTGCGCGTGAACAAGGACGCTCGCCTCGTCCTGCTCCCTGTACAGGAATCGAACTCCGATGCGCGCATTGATATAATAGTGGACGGCAAGACGGACCGCACCATCAACGTGCGCCTTGCCACCGCCAAAACCGACTATACCGTTCCCCTCGACCTTTCGGCTTATAAAGGGAGGGACGTTGTGCTCGACATCCTCACACCGCAAGGGCGCAGCTCCGTGCGCGAAGCAAAGGACGACATCTGCTGGACCGAAATGCGCACCGCCGATGAGTTTGCTCCCTCCGACACGGAAACCCGTTATCGACCGTTGTTCCACCACACCCCGCTATACGGATGGATGAACGACCCCAACGGAATGTTCTACAAAGATGGAGTCTGGAACCTCTATTACCAATATAATCCCTACGGCTCGAAGTGGCAGAACATGACTTGGGGCCACGCCACGTCGAGCGACCTCATACACTGGCAACAGCAGCCGGTCGCCATCCAGCCCGATGGCTTCGGTATGATCTTCAGCGGCAGTTGCGCCCTCGACCCGCAGAACACCGCCGGATTCGGCAGCGACGCCGTTGTGGCGCTCTACACCTCGGCAAACCGCAACCAGATACAGAGCATGGCGCACAGCAACGACGGGGGAATGACTTTCGAGAAATTCCCGGCAAACCCCGTCATCACCCTCGACAGCGAGGCGCGTGACCCCAATATGTTCTGGAACCGGGAAACAGGGGAGTGGAACCTCGTGCTGGCCCACGCCCTCGACCACGAGATGCTCTTTTTTACTTCGCCCGATCTCAAGAACTGGACCCTCACTTCGAGTTTCGGCAAGGGACTCGGTGCGCAGGACGGCGTCTGGGAGTGTCCTGACCTCTTCAAGCTCCCGGTTGACGGCAACAGCGACAGGCAGAAATGGGTATTGCTGGTGAACCTCAACCCGGGCGGCCCCTTCGGCGGCAGCGCGGCACAGTACTTTATCGGCGACTGGGACGGACATACCTTCACCGCCGACAAGGACGCCTCGGGCAACGTACCCACCAAATGGCTTGACTATGGCAAGGACAACTACGCCACCGTGACTTTCAGCGACGCGCCAGATAACCGCCGCACCGCCCTGGGATGGATGAGCAACTGGCAGTATGCCGCCGACGTTCCCACCATGCAATACCGTAGCGCCAATACACTGCCGCGCGAACTCAAGCTATTCACCGGTGCCGACGGCGATATCCTGCTTGCTTCCGAACCGTCGCCCGAACTCCTGTCGCTCCGTGGCAAGGTCGTGGCCAGGAGCGGAAAGGCTTCGCTCTCCGGGAAGGGTAAAACATTCCGCCTCCCGACGGAGAACAGCGGAGTCTGCGAAATCCTCGCCGAAGTCGACGGTGCCACCGGCAATCCCGTGGAACTGAAACTCTCCAACGCCGCCGGCAACAAGGTGACGATGACCTATGACCCCAAGGCGCACACCGTCAGCATGGATCGCACTAAGAGCGGCATCAGCGATTTCAGCGATAACTTTCCCGCCGTAACCGTAGCGCCGACTTTCGAAAAAAGCGGCCGCCTCTCGCTCCGCATCTTCGTAGACCGTTCCAGCATCGAGCTTTTCGCCGACGACGGACACTCCGTGATGACAAACCTCGTCTTCCCCGAACAACCCTACACCACGCTCACCGTCAGCGCCCCGAAGGGGAAAGCCGCGCTTCACTACCTTAAAATTTTCTCCCTGAAATAATAACCATCTTCCATATCCTTGACTCATGAAAACCGTACAGTCAGCCACACCGGACCGCCAGAGTTTCCTGTTGCAGATGCTCCCCGTAATGCTTTGCTTCTTCGCTATGGGGTTTGTAGACCTTGTGGGAACGGCCTCAAACTATGTTCAGAAAGACCTCTCGCTTTCCGACTCGCAGGCCAATATCTTCCCGTCGCTCGTATTCTTCTGGTTTCTCATTTTCTCCGTTCCCACGGGGATGCTCATGAACCGCATAGGGCGTAAGCGCACAGTGCTGCTCTCGCTCATTATCACCGCCGTATCGCTCGTAATCCCTGTCTTCGGCGAAGGCTATGCCGTGATGCTCATGGCCTTCTCGCTGCTCGGCATCGGCAACGCCGTGATGCAGACCTCGCTTAATCCCCTGGTCACCAACCTTATCTCCGGCGACAAACTGGCGTCGACGCTCACTTTCGGACAGTTCGTGAAAGCCATCGCCTCATTCCTGGCGCCGATACTCTGCACATGGGGGGCAACCACGCTGCTCCCCACTTTCGGACTGGGCTGGCGCGTGCTCTTCGTCATCTACGCCGTGGTTTGCTTGCTCTCCATCGCCGCCCTGGGCGCCACGCCCATCCGCGAGGAGAAACCCGACAAGGCCTCGGGTGTAAAGGAATGCGTCAAACTCCTTGGACGTCCCTTTATCCTGCTCTGCTTCGTGGGCATCATGTGCCACGTTGGCATCGACGTGGGCACCAATACCGTGGCGCCGAAGATAATCATAGAACGTCTCGCGCTGCCGCTCGAAGAGGCAGCATTCGCAACCAGCGTCTACTTCATCTTCCGTACCGCCGGATGCTTCCTCGGCGCCTTCCTCCTGCGCTTCGTCTCCGCCAGGAAGTTCTTCGGCATAAGCGTACTCTTCATGGCAGCAGCCATGACCCTTCTCTTCTTAGCACACTCCATGACCGTCATTTACATAGCCCTTGCACTCGTGGGCCTCGGCAACTCCAACGTCTTCTCCATCATCTTCTCGCAGGCGCTGCTCGCCACTCCCAAAGAGCGCAACGAAGTCTCCGGCCTCATGATAATGGGCCTCTTCGGCGGCACGGTGTTCCCGCTTGCCATGGGATACGCAGCCGATGCCGTTGGGCAGAACGGTGCTGTGGCCGTAATGACCGTAGGAGTACTTTACCTCATATATTATACCCTCAAAATTAAAGCTGACCAAAAATGAAAAACGAAATGATAGTAGGGATGGGCGAAGCCCTGTGGGACGTCCTCCCCGAAGGAAAGAAGATAGGCGGTGCGCCTGCAAACTTCGCTTATAATGTATCACAACTCGGCCTCCCCTCGTGCGTAGTCAGCGCTGTGGGCGACGACCCTCTGGGACACGAAATCATAGAAAACTTCACAGAGAAGGAGCTCAACCTGCTCATTGCTGAAGTACCTTATCCCACAGGCGTGGTAAACGTGGAAATCGACGCCGCCGGTGTGCCGCAGTACGACATTAAGGAGAACGTGGCGTGGGATAACATCCCCTACACCGAAGAACTCCGCGACCTCGCCCGCCGCACACGCGCTGTCTGCTTCGGCTCGCTGGCCCAGCGCAACATAGTGTCGCGCGAAACCGTCAACGCATTCCTCGACGATATGCCCAAGGACGACGACACGCTCGTGGTCTTCGACGTTAACCTGCGCCAGAGCTTCTACACACCGGAGATTCTATGCAACTCCATGAAGCGCTGCAATATATTGAAAATAAACGATGAGGAGCTCGTAACCGTCAGCCGCATGTTCGGCTATCCGGGCATTGACCTCCAGGATAAATGCTGGATACTCCTGGGCAAGTACAACCTAAAGATGCTTATCCTGACTTGCGGCATCAACGGCAGCTATGTCTTCACGCCCGGCAACGTCTCGTTCCAGCCCACGCCGAAGGTAGAGGTAGCCGATACGGTGGGCGCCGGCGACTCGTTCACGGCCGCCTTCATAGCTGGCATCATCAAGGGGCTCCCGGTAACGGAAGCACACTCGCTGGCCGTGCGCACCTCGGCCTACGTCTGCACCTGCCAGGGAGCCATGAACCGCCTTCCCGCCGACCTCACAGCCGGGAAGTGACGCCATCGGCTTTTATAAACCTGCAAAATATGCGCATAAGCATAAGTCTTATGGTTTATATAAGATTTATAAACTTGCAAGAAATACAATAAGCATAAAGTATACATTAGAGTAAAAATCGGAAAGCTCATAAATAAGTAAGCACGTTTAAGGAACAAATTGAGAATCTGAGCAATCCCCGAAGCCCGGCCGCCCCCACACAGGCGCCGGGCTTCGCTATAATCGGCGCCTTGGCTTTTTAGCGCCGGAGCGTCGTCCCCACCATGATGTCCATGCACTTACGGCACAGCTGTTAGCCGGTTATCTGAGACGGATGCTGCGCCAGGAGAAGTTGGGCGAGGAGTTTTCGCAGGGCGTCTGTGTCTTGTCGAGCGAGGTGGCGGTAAAGGGCACGTAGCGCGTCAGGCGGTCGTAGAGCTCGCCGAGGGAGACTTGTCCTCGGGTCTCCTTCAGCGTGCGCAGCAACCAGTAGGTGAAGATTCCGTGGCGTCCTTTGTCATACGCGTAGGCCGTCTCGTTGTCTTTGCAGGCCGAGAATACCACCATATTTCCGCGAGGAACGCCCGCTTTCGGTTCAAGCATCATTCCCTTCATCTCGGCGTCGAGAGGCTCGTCAGAGCGGCTGTTTCCCGTGAAACAGGCATCGAGGAACACCGCTACATACTCCGCCTTCAGTTCGCCGAGGCGGCTGTACAGGTCGTTGAGCGAGATGGAGTAGGGGAGCAGTTCCAGCGGTGCCACGTCGGTGGGCAGCAGGTAGGAATCGCGGGTGTCGGAGGCCGGCATTCCGTGGCCCGAATAGTAGGCAATGACGCTGAATTTCTTCCCAACCTTAGCGGCAGCTTCGGTCTTGGTTTTCATGCGCTTCAGGGCGCGGTCCATCTGTACGGCGGTGCCGTCGGTAATAGTCACGATATTCTCCTCGGGGACGCCGAAAGCCGTTGTGAGATAAGCCTTTACGGCAGTGCCGTCGTTAGCGGCGTGCGACACCGGCGCTGTCTCGTCGTAGCGCTCGTTGGCGATTACCAACGCGTAGATATTGCCATTCTCGACGCCGGATTGCGGTATGTCTTCGTCCACGTCCACGAATGTTTCGGCATAGTTGGGCGCGACCTCGGCAAACGGCCGCGTGTTCGCCGCGTGTCCGCC
>OHBJ01000242.1_pt1 | contig 32182 bp, 29 predicted proteins | sample 1577241 | NCBI WGS metagenome assembly OHBJ01 (sample SAMEA3541594, study PRJEB24748) | human gut metagenome | biome: human gut; feature: human-associated habitat; material: faeces | place: China | collected 2012 | reverse complement strand
TCTTGTTGATGAAAGCCTCCATGATGATAATCGTCACCACCGGGAACAGCTCCTTGTTGTCCTTCACGGCATCAATTTCAAAGACTACAAACCGCTTGTTGAGCAGGTCGATATTCTCTTTGGAATTGAGCAGGAAGTCGAAGCGGCCGCCGTGGTAATACTGGCGCAGCGTAGTCAGGAAGTTGTCAATGTCAAAGTCCTGTTTGTAGATGGGGATAGGACGCTGTGCCATTTCAGCACGGTATTCATCACGCATAAACTCGTAGAACGAGTTGAAACATGGAACAATATCAGGGTCGTTTCGCATCTTGTCAAGGAACATCGACAACGCCGAGCCAAGTTCTCCCGATTCTGTCTTAGTAACCCTGTCATCCTCCGATTTCCAGAGTGTCAGGAGCAATGTTTTGATACTATCCTTTTTCTCGACATCAAAAACACCGTCATCCGTGAAAAACGGATTAAAGGAGATAGGCTTTTCCTCTGAATAGGTGTAATAGATACCGTCATCGCCGTGGGTACGGTTGTGGATAAGGTTGCAAAGACCTTCGTAGGAATTACCGGTGTCAATCAGCAGCACGTGGGAGCCTTGCTCATAATATTGCCGCACCAAGTGATTGGTGAAGAATGACTTTCCGCTACCTGACGGCCCAAGTATGAACTTGTTGCGGTTGGTGGTGATACCACGCTTCATCGGCTCGTCACTAATATCCAAATGGATAGGTTTGCCGGTCAGTCTGTCCACCATCTTGATTCCGAAGGGCGAAAGGCTACTCCTATAATTGGTCTCGGCTGTGAAAAAACAGGCCGCAGGTTCGATGAAGGTGTAGAAACTTTCCTCGGCTGGGAAATCAGCCTCGTTGCCGGGCATCGCCGACCAGAACAGCGTCGGGCAGTCAATGGTGTTGTGCCGGGGCATACAGCCCATTGTCGCAAGTTGACCGCCGACATCATTCTTGATGCGCCGCAGTTCCTCGGCATCGTCACTCCATGCCATGACATTGAAGTGGGCCCGTACCGAGGTCAGTCCGTATGAATGAGCCTCGTTGAGATAGCGATCTATCCACTCCTTGTTAATAGCATTTGAGCGTGAATAACGGCTCAATGAGTTCATGTTGCGGGCGGTCTTCTCGAACTTCACTAAGTTCTCGTCATGGTCGTCAATCAGGATGTACTGATTATAAATATGATTACATGGCAGCAGCAATCCGACTGGAGAGGCGAAACTCAGCCTACAATCCGAGCGATCAGTCGATAGACGCTCATAACGATTATCGGTGCTGACCTTTGCCGGAAGATCCTCCGTGTCTGACAATGTGTGCAGACACAGCATTTTATCGCCTATTCTCATCTGTTGGGCAGAAAGGTCTATATCTTCCAAACAGGTAACATCCTCCATTGAGAGCGACATATACTTTTCAATCAGTCCTGACTCTTTTTCAGTGCCTACAAGTTCTTCATCGGAGAGGCGACGCAGCCTGATATAGCCGGTGTCATTGATGATACGCTCGAACTGTTCCACCGATTCCATGAACTTGACAACCATTTCGTGATTCAGTTCTTTGGGTGTCAGGCGACCCCGGCAGAGCGTCGAGAAGTTGCTCTGCTGACGCGCCCTTTCCTTCGTGGTCTTTGTCAGGAACAGATAGCATTTGTGCGCCAGATACGGACGCTCATTGAAATGACGCTCGAAAGAGCGGTCGAGGAACGACAGGTTATCCTTCTGCAAATCCGGACGGTATTTCTCGCTGACAAACCAATCCTGCTTATGCACCACAGAATAATGCGGCAACACCTTGATTGCCTTGCACCAAGCTCCGTGCATCGCCTCGTATTCGGCAGAAGTGACTGTGAACAGTTCCGGGAGTGCTACCTCGAAAGCAACTGTAATGTCGGCATCTTTGCTGATTATGCAGCCATGTTCCACCGCCAACAGGGGGAGCTTCGATTCCAGCGTCGTGGCTTTTAACGTGTTTCTCATTTTGTTTTTCCTTTAATCAGTCGTTTGAGGCGCAGACGGTTGATGATATAACGCGGATGATATTTCACAGCAGCCAGTTTCATCAGACCGTATTGCCCGTACTTGGCATTGAGGTGGAAGGTGAGCCAGACAAGGGCTGAGGCGGCAATAACGCCGAATCCGATACATATCCACTGGGATACTCCGGCGATATACATGATGACGAACACCACGAACAGGGCGAGAAGCCCGCCGGCGAAAATGAACAGATACTGCGCCTTCAGTCCCTTGTACTCCACCGACCGTCCTATACCTTTGTTGATAGCATACTCGGCCATGTCGTCGAATTAGAGGAAGAACGAGCGGAGGATTGTGGCTGCCACGATGAGAAAGATACAGGCACCGAACCATGACGCGGCAGTCTTGCTGGTGTCGGGATCGCCCGAAGACCATTTGGAATAGACCTTGATACCGCCGATGAGACCCACCACGGCGCCGATGGCGTATATCAATTTCGTCCCTGGGTCAAAATATGAGGTCACCATAGATGTGGCCTCGTTGATACCGCTGAGGCCGTTACCGGCGGCGTAGGCACGGATGCCTGTCGCGAGTGCCATGACGAAAAGCATGGCGAACTGGAAGCCACGGCTTCCGACGAGTTTACAGATAGTCTTGTTGAGATTCTTGATAGTCATTTTCATGTTATTGTTTCATTTTTGAAGCACAGGCAGCCCCCGACCGCTCCGCAGACGGGAGCTGCCCACACTTCGGGTTGATAAATTGTGGTTGGATTTTTGCCCTTTCGGACGTGAGATTTAGTGGAGTCTCTAAGAGACATGGATTCAGTGGATGGAGGAAATTATCCTACGAACTCATCGAGATCGAAATCATCGGAATTCAATTTGTTGAAATCATATCCTGATTGTTTTGCCGTCTCTTCCGATTCAGCCTTTAGCTGGGTTGTCTGCTTAACCGATTCAATAGGTGTCACTTTCTTTTTCTCGTTATTAGAATCGGCTTTGGAAGAAATGGGTCTCATGGATAATTCCGCTCGAAGAGCGAGTGTAAGACAGAGTTCTATCCGACGGTCTATTTCCTCGTTGGTCGTTATCGCGTCGAAGAGTTTTGTCACCGTAAAAGGCTCAATAACCTTACCGGCCTCGGCCAGTTCTTCTTCGGATGATTTATTGTCCATAGCTACATCCATAGCTTTTTCCAATTCGTCCATAGAAGTTCCGCTTGCAACCGGCTCTGAGGGAGGCGTGTCATCAATGTTTCGCAAATCAGTGCTGAAAGCGTCGTCGGTTTCATCCGAGTTCAGAGCCTTGTATTTTCTTGGTACAAACTCTTCATCGGGTTCGGAGTCATCTTCAAAGCCGTCTTCAAATTTGACATCCGAAATCCTGACATCGCCAATAGCCTGCCTCAGTATTGTCGGAAGTTCCTTCCGCACATCGGAGATTACTTCCGATGAAATCTGAGCCATAAACTCGTCAACATTGAATTTGCTGGGCGCCACCACGTGAATGTTGTCGGATGCCGCTTCTTCTTTTGGCGGTAACTCCTCTGTCTTTTCTTCACTTGGCTTTTGAGATACAGGCTTGATGACGCCGGTCAAGAACAGCAGACAGAAAATTGCAGTCAACAGGAATCCACCGCAGAAGAATATTTCAATACCGTTCATATCCTCTCAGCATTTTTTCAGTTCCCCGTTCAGCCAAAATGTTTATTTCCTCTGAATGTGAAATGAAATGGTCACTGATTATATTGAATGCGACAGCACTTATCGAAAGCGGCTCGATGTTCTGGCTACCGCTGGCATTGGCATACGCCAGTGACTGAATGGCATCCCACAGCTGAGGGGGGATTGAGATGCGCTTGACGCCAACATTATTGAGGTTGATGCCGGGACGCTTCAGGAATTTGTCGGAGTAATCCGCTACCTTATCGTAGCCCACGCCGCTGACTGTTTCTTCAATCTTGCCCTCATCGAATGCCGCTTGGAATGCTTCATCCAAATCCTGAAATCCGATTGGTTTGCTTTGTCCGTCGGACATCCTGGCAAGGTAATCGTCCAGATTAAACGGCACGGGTTCTTGATTCTCGCATTGAGTCAAATCGTCAACCGGCTCCAAAAACTCAATATCCGAATAATCCTTTTTAACGTTACATTTCACGCATTCCTTGACAGTCTGTTGGATTTCATACATGATGACCTTCTGAAAATCGGGAAGAATCTTGTCATTAAAATCAGCAAGACGCTCAGATATACATGACAGAATCCTCTTTACGTCGCCATAAGTAAATTGTTCTTTTACCTCAGCCACATCTTTTGCCGTTTTCTTACTCCATACCCGACATCTGTCGAGTACAAGGAAGATAAGAAATAGAAGAATCGGCATTATCAAGAGCGAGCCATAGAATATGTAGGCGTATATCGAGGGATTCATACCAGAACAGTTTTTGCGCCACGCTCAGTCAGCTCATTGATGACATCGCGGTTTGCCACGAGGTGGGTAATAAGGATATTTGTCACGAAAGCACCGATTGTAAGGTCGGGGTTGCCGAAAAGCGAAACCGTCTTCGCCAGTTTGTCGACCAACTCCCTCGGTACGAAGATGCCTTTTCTTGCTCCCACGGTATAGGGAGCGAGATATTTGGCGCGATAGGCGGCAATATCTTTGTCTATTGGTTGGCCGGATTCGACCTCTTGGGCGACCTTGACACCACAGGCGTTCAGGTCGCAGAATCTTGGATTGTTCATGTTCTTTTTGGGGGAATTTAGCGGTTGTTCAGTTTAGTGTTCTTGTTTAGAAGCCCGGTTATCTCTGCTTCATGCAGGTCAAAATGTTCCTTCAGCATATTGTTGATTATGCCTCCGATGGTCACATTATTTCCATGCAAAGCCCGAAGTATCGTAATCAGTGAATGATATTCCACATCAATCGGCACTTGTTTTCCAGACCTCCCGAAACCTATATCTACATTGTCGACAAGAAAGGTCTCTACGTAATCAGCCTCTTTGTCGTTCAAAGGCGAGATTACAGTCGGTTTGTTTCTTCTCCGGCTTCCTCGTTTGCCACCGGAAGTTCTCTCTTCGACAGCGGATGTACTTGAGTCGGCTGGTGTCTCCTCCGGAGTGTTGACCTTGGAAGTCGCACTTTGCGGCTCCTTCTTGCCGCCAATACTCGGAGAGAGATTGTCCTCGTACTCATCGAGGAACTTCTGGGGATCAAATTTCGACTTTTCATCTTTGGGCATAGATTTCAGATTTTGATTACTTCACGAATTTCCTTAATCAGTGCAGGGAGATTGCTGTCTTTAAGCAGCCGTCTGACAGGCGGAAGCAAAGTGGAGCGGAAAATTGTCGGCGACGCACCGGCTATGACTCCGTCCTTGAAATACTTGGTCGCATAAGTCATGACAGTTTTCAGAGACGACAGTTGGAACTCCGACAGGTAGTTGTCAATCAGCTCGCAGATTTTCGTCTTCTGCCTTCCGGGGACTCTGTTCCAGACAAGTTTCATGTCTTTGATAGAGGTGTCGCCGGAGTCGATCATCCGTTCCTTGACATTGACCGCAAAGCGTAGAGAGCTTTTCAAGTCACCGGTATCCGGGGAAATGGGAACCAGCAGGTAGTGCATGGACGATATGAGATTTACAATCTCAAGGTCATTGATTGTCCCCGTGATGTCAAAGAGAACCACCTTGATTTCAGGATTCTGTCTTACATATTCCTCCGCATCATCAACAGCAGCTCCCGGAGTAGAATAGATTATCTTGTAGGGGCGTTTGTTGAATTTCGTGTAGAATTTAGTGAATGTTTTGTTGATTGCAGGATTCTCCTTGGTAACGCGTTTGTCGTTATCCCTGTAATCCTTTTGTGTGTGCTGACGAGAGTCACAGTCCATGACAAGCACGTCCACCCCGTCAAGGTAATAGAGGTAGCTTGCCGCGAGTGCCGTCAGCGTCGATTTGCCTGAGCCTCCTTTCTGGGAAGCAAAGGCGACGAATACGGTGTCGCTCATTTGAAGAATTTGAGGTAAATAAAATGATGATTTGCAGGGCCGGTGCCATTGGGTGTCTTCGGTCTAAGATTACCGACAGACAGGCTCATCATCGTCACGATTGGGTCGGAGAACGTAACTTTGGAATGATGTAGCAAAAGGAATCGCTTTCAATTCAATCTATCTGAAAATTTCAGAACCGCTATACCATACACCAAAAATGCGGTTCTTTTAATCTATTCAAGTATTTGATTTACTTGCGCTGTTCGCTTGATGGGCGTTTGTTAGGGAAACATAGCCGTTTGCGAAAAAGTTTATAATCTGATTCAGATTGTCATCCATAGCCAAAAGTAGTTCATGAGCGGTCATTTGAACGACTTTTCATTCATACGATTGAATGGTTGAATTATCAATAATTCGTTTGATAAACTGATAATTCGTCTGAACGTCTGAACGCTTGAACAGTTGAACGTCTGAACAATTGAACGCTTGAACGTCTGAACCATTGTTCAACTGAACGTCTGAACGTTTGAACAACTGAACGTCTGAACGTTTGAACAACTGAACCATTGAACGCCTGAACGTCTGAACCGAAGAACGACCGAACATTCAGTTGTATGTTCGCTCACAAAGTCAGACAGACATTCAGTCTTGCGAACACGGTTTTGAAACATTGTCTGTCTGAGAAAAGTTTAATTTTCATTCTCGATTTTCATCCATAGCCAAAAATAGTTCATGTCCGTGCATGTCAGCATTTTGCAGTGAACAATTTTCCGAGTATGCAGTTATTACTTTCACAAAGGAGATGCTCCCTTTGGGGCTTAAATAAAGCTTTTCAGACCTTCAATTACAACGCTCCATATCCAATTCAGTCATGGGTCGGACTGATTTCATTGTGAAAATCTTTCATTAAAGATGTGTTTTCGGAGACAGGAGTATTGTAATTATTCCCACAACGGTTTTTCTATCGGACAGGATGCACAAACGTGCATTGCAAGGTATGGTTTACGCTGCATGAAACTCATTTTGCAGCATAAACCGCCTTGCCATTGCATGGGGCTTGCGATTACTCCAAAGTCGTAATCGCCGAAGGTCTCCCTGCGGGGCAGTATCTCTATTTATCCACTAAATTCCATCCAATTTATGAAACAAGTGAACTACCGTGGAGGGCGGCACAAGAAGGCCGACCCTTCCACTGCATTCCGATGTTCGGTAAACTTTACCGCTTCGGAACAGGCGAGATTACTCGAAATGCAGGAAAAATCCGGCATCGCATCTCTCTCGACATTCATCAAAATGCAGGTCTTTGGAAAAACTTTCAAGGTACATTATATTGATGACAACAGCCGTATCTTCATCAGCAACCTTTCCGATTTCAATAATCAGTACCGTCGGATAGTGAACGATTACGACATGTTGGTGCAGACATTGAAGGAGAATTTCACCGAAAAGAAAGCTCTGAAATGTCTTTATGCTCTGGAGCAGGAGACTATCAAGTTGGTAAAGCTCAACCGTGAGATTGTCGCTCTCGCCAAAGACTTCGATGAGAAATGGTTGCAAAAATCTCAGTAGGCAATTCTCTTTACGGGAGTCTGGTATATAACGGCGAGAAAATCAACAAGGAGAAGGGCAAGGTGCTTGCCACTAATAAAATCTACAATGACGGCAGCGGCACCATCAACATCCACCGCGCTTTTGAAGACTTCAAGATGTGGATGCCTCAATCCACCAAAGCGGAGAAACCGATGATGCACATTTCCTTGAATCCGCATCCTGACGACCGTCTTAGTGATGCCGAGTATGCTCAGTTGGCACACGAGTATATGGAAAAGATGGGCTTCGCAGATATGCCATATCTCATCGTGAAGCACGAGGACATTGACAGGCACCACATACATATCGTAGCACTTCGTGTGCGACCGGACGGCACGGCAATATCTACCAAGAACAACTTCTACAAGAGTAAGGAGATAACCCGTGAACTTGAAAAGAAGTATGGACTTCATACCGCCGAGCGTCAGAAGATTACGCCGGATATGCCAATCAACAAGGTTGATCCGAATGGAGATGTCAAGCGTCAGTTGGCTATGGCTGTAAAGCTGGTCGGGATGCGCTATAAGTTCCAGACATTAGGCGAATACAACGCCGTCCTCTCCTTATATAATATAAGGTGTGAGGAAGCCGACGGCCGATATAACGGTCGAGAGTATCATGGGCTGGTTTATTTCGCTATGGACGATGACGGCAAAACTATCTCAACTCCGCTGAAGGCTTCACGACTTGGTAAGTTTGCCGGACGTGAGGCTGTTGACCAGCGTTATCAGAAAGCCAAAGAGAAGATTGATGTCAGACCCACGAAAAGAAAAGTCGCAGCGGTCATGGCGCAGTCATCCGGCAAGGACGATTTCATCGCCCGTCTGAAAGCGGAGAACATAGATCTTGTGCTTCGATACACCGATGATGGCCGGATATATGGGGCAACCTATATCGACCATAATTCCCGGACAGTTCTCAACGGCTCCCGTCTCGGCAAGGAGTTCTCCGCCAATGCTCTCGAAAAGTGGTTCAATAATCCGGAAGATAAACCGATTGTCCAGACACATGGTAACACTCAAGATAATAGTACGACTCCTGACAATAGTCAGCATCAGTCTCACGAAGGAAGCGGCCAATCCGGTGGCACGGCATCGGGCAATCAATCCAACCGGCACGGGCATACTGCACAATCAACATCCGCTCAAAGCCAATCCCACGGATATGACGACACTTCGATGTTCGAGGGGCTGGGCGGTTTGTTCTCTGTCGGCCCGGCTTTCGACGCACAGGAAGAAGCCTTCTATCGCGAGATGCAGCGACGTAAGAAGAAAAAACGTCGTGGCCCGAAACTCTAATTGTAAATTTCTAAATCTAAACAAGTATGTCACAACAAGAAGATGACCTGCGGTCACTTGCCAAAATCATGGATATGCTCAGAGGTGTAGCCATGATACTTGTGGTCGCAAATATATACTGGTTCTGTCGGGAACTGGTAGCCGGGTGGAGATTCCATCCCGAAACAATGAAGGTACTCAGCAATCTCAATGATGCGGGGAGTCTATTCTCCAATCCTTGGAACGCTAAATGGTGGGCGCTGCTTCTTCTTGCCCTTTCGTGCTTCGGCACGAAGGGTGTCAAGAATGAGAAAATCCAATGGCAGCAAATCTGGATTATCCTGTTGGTAGGTGCATCCCTGTTCTTCCTAAACTGGTGGATGCTCTATATTCCTTTGACGTTTCTCTATATAATCACAACAGTTGCAGGTTTTATCTGCCTCTTGTTGGGAGGTGTATGGATAAGCCGCCTCTTGAAGAACAATATGATGGACGACCGCTTTAATGAGGAAAATGAATCTTTCATGCAGGAGACCGATAAGAAAACGAATGAATATTCCATCAACCTCCCCACAAGGTTCTTCTACAAAAAGAAGTGGAACAAAGGCTGGATTAACGTCGTAAACCCATTCAGGGCTACAATAGTGCTTGGCACCCCCGGTTCCGGCAAGTCATACGCGGTAGTCAATAACTTCATCAAACAACAGATTGAGAAGGGGTTCAGCTTGTACGTCTATGATTACAAAAGTCCTGATTTAACGATGATTGCATACAATCACATGTTGAACAACATTGATAAATATGGCCAATACCCGCCTCGGTTCTGCTTCATCAACTTCGATGACCCTGAACACTCTCACCGCTGCAATCCTATTCATCCCGATTTCATGACGGATATTGCCGACGCTTACGAGTCGGCATATACCATCATGATGAACTTGAACCGCACGTGGCTGCAAAAGCAGGGAGACTTCTTCGTCGAGTCGCCAATCGTCCTGTTCGCCGCTATCATCTGGTATTTGAAGCGATTTGAGAATGGTAAATATTGCACGTTCCCTCATGCGATAGAATTTCTTTGCCGGCCATACGAACAGATATTCCCGATTCTGACAAGCTATCCGGAACTGGAAAACTATCTTTCGCCATTCATCGACGCATGGCAGGGCAACGCGCAGGAACAGCTTCAGGGACAGATAGCATCGGCAAAGATTCCTCTTACCCGCATGATTTCGCCGCAGTTATACTGGATTATGACCGGGGATGATTTCACTCTCGACATCAACAATCCGAAAGAGCCGAAGATACTGTGTGTCGGCAATAATCCCGACCGTCAGAATATTTACGGGGCGGCTCTCGGTCTGTATAACAGCCGAATTGTCAAACTCATCAACAAGAAGGGAATGTTGAAGTCTGGAGTGATAATTGACGAATTACCAACTATTTACTTCAAGGGACTCGACAATCTCATAGCAACGGCACGAAGCAATAAGGTTGCCGTCTGCCTCGGCTTTCAAGATTTCTCACAGCTCAAACGCGACTATGGCGACAAGGAGGCGGCGGTGGTGATGAATACTGTCGGAAACATCTTCTCCGGACAGGTCGTTGGCGAAACCGCCAAGACGCTTTCCGAAAGGTTCGGAAAGGTGTTGCAGAAGCGTCAGTCCATGAGCATCAACCGCAATGATGTGAGCCACTCGTTCAACACCCAGATGGACAGTCTGATTCCGCAGAGCAAAATCTCGACACTGACGCAGGGTATGTTTGTAGGTTCAGTTTCAGACAATATCGACCAGCGTATCGACCAGAAAATCTTTCACGCCGAGATAGTGGTGGATTCCAACAAGGTCAAGGCGGAAGAAACAAGATACCTGCCGATTCCTATTCTTACAGATTTCAAGGATGATACCGATGACAAATCGCAAATGAAATATGTAATTCAGAAGAATTACGAGCGGGTCAAAAAGGATGTTCGCGACCTCGTGGATCGAGAGATTGAACGTATCAAGGAAGATCCGGTTCTATGCAGATTACTCCCCAAGGGTATATAAACAGCAATCCCGACTCATTCAATCACTGAATGGGCCGGGATTTTCATTGCATATTTCTATTGAATAGAGATTTATGCGCTCAGACTTTCGTATTCGTTGTATTCGTCGAAGTCGTCATACTCGTCGAAGTCATCTTCGATATATTCGAGGTCGTCTTCCTCATCGTCATAAGAGTCGAGACCCTCGTAATGACCGGTGGAGGTTATCGACTTGAATACCTCATCTTCGGGCGTGTCTGTGGTTACAGCATCTGCGAAGATTCTGACGAGTTCTTCCTGCGGAATATCGTCGTTGAAGCATCCGTCTTCTTTCAGAGCGTCATACAGTTCTGCGAACTGGGCTCTGTCAAAGTGTATAGATTCTTTCATACTGGGATTTCGGATTTAGTGGATGGACATCAGGCTCTGTTGTCTTCATCGTCGAGTCTGCGTCGAATGTCTTCCTCGACTCCTTTTCTGAGGCCGTCGAGAAACTCGGTGACGCTTTTGTTCGACTGTTTGAACTTGAGCGAGGAGATGATGTTGTTGACGTAGTGCACGGATACATCTATGTTGAGTGCCGAAGCCATGTTTCGGACGAGTTCGGAGAACGAGTCATCGTCCATGATGCACCCGCCGACTTTGATGGCGTGGCATAGGTGTGCGAAGTGGGATTTGGGCTTACGCCAGCGGAGATTGCTTTTGATTTCAGACGCATCGGTCTCCGGGGTGAATCCTGTTACCGAAGACAGGGTCTGGAGTTTTCTTACCACATAGTTGTGGGCTGTGTTGAACGCCGAAGCCAGTGCCTCATTGACTTGATTGAGCATCATGCGGCTCTTGATTTCCGAAAACTGGATGTCCGCTATGGTGAGAAGCTCCAGCGCATAGTGGCGCATGGGCGAGTCAGTTGACGTTACTCCGTGGATGGAGATGATGAGGTCTGTGAGTTGGGCCGGAAGGCTTTCTGAGAAAAGGCCCTGACGAAGATTCTTGAAGACTTCAAGATTTGTCAGGTGGAAAAGATCCATTCGTCTTGATTCCATAAACAAATAGCTTTTTAGAGGTTTCAAGGCACTCAACCGTGAGTGCGAAATCATAACAAGCTGAATAGCCGTTTTGGTTTGTTATTGCATATTTGTCAACTTGTTGTATTAGTGTGTATTGTGTAGATGAATGTATTCAGATTGTATTCTGAATTGTAGTCTTGACAGTGTATAGTGTATAAAGTGTATTCAGCCAAAAGAACTTTATCTATTGATAGTATGTTTCTTATTGTGTATTTGAGATTTCAAGACTTCATTTTCCCAGTAAAAAACGGACATATCGAAGAAAAAATGAAAAATCTGCCGAAAACGATGCCTTTATCCGAATGGAAGGTGCTTCTTTTTGCTTCAAAGGATGCGCCACTCGCGCTTCTTCTTAATTCAATCCCGGTTATGAAACCGAGGATCACTATAACTCATGACTTCAAAAAAGCAATAGAAGAAATTAACGCTGGCAACTATACACATGTAATATCGGATGTTACTAAACAGGATCCGGTCGCTAGAAGGATAATGACATGGGTTCATATTAACCATTCCGAGATTAAGACCTTTTTCCTCGGAGTAAATGGTCATCCAAGTGGGGAGATTGATATATGGAAACTCTCTGACGGCAAGATATTCACTCACTCAATGACTGGAGTGGACCCGCTGACCGAGCCGTTGAGTGTCCTGTATTCCGAAGAAACGCCTCTGAAATGGCTCAGTCATGCAAAATGTGAGTGTCTGCAAGTCCGTGAAAGGCTGAATCCCCGAAAGAATAATGTGGTTTTGATAATGGGTGCCGGAGGAACCGGTAAGGCAGTTCTCGCGCAGATTGCCCATTTCAGTAGCCCGCGATGCGAAGGATTATTCGTATTTGCCAACTGTAGTTCAGATAACAATATCCCCAATGATAGTGTATGGACTGCGGAGTGTGAGAACCGATTACGGAAAAGCATTAGGCACATGTTCGACCAGGCCGACAAAGGCACCTTGTATATTCATGACATTGACAAACTCAATCGGGTTGCTCAAAAAATTATGTATGAGGAAATCAAGAAAGTTGTGGACGCTCCTGTCGCCGATAAGAATCCCCGTCTTGTAATCTGCGCCACAAACAAATATCTTGAACAGGAGGTAGGCAACGGGAACTTCTCAGATGAATTATACTCATTTATCAGCGATTACATCATCAATGTCCCTTCCCTGAGCCAGTTCAAGGAGGAATTGCCGATGCTTGCCGAGAATCTGTTGAGAGCATATTGCCTTACGGCAAAAATTTCAGAACGGAAATTCACTAAAGACGCACTGGAGACTATTCGCACCCATGTATGGGACGAGAATCTCCGAGGTCTTTATCAAGCTCTCAAACAAAGCTATATGATGGCTGACTCTATGTATATCAAGCCTTCTCACTTGAATCTTACGCCACATCTTGACAGGAACGACTCGCTGATTGACCAGAGCCACAGCATCAAGACAGCCCTGCTGAATAACAAAGGGGTTGTTATAAGAGCCGCCAAAGAACTTGGCATCTCCAGAAGCCATTTGTATAATCTCATGGAGTTATTAGAAATCCCACTCGGATATGGTTTGCCGCCTCTAAAGAAAAAACAACGACTGGAAAGAGAAAAGAAGAAAAAAGAAACGAGTAAAGCGAATAGGCACATAGACAGACAGCCGACTGCAATTTAATGATTTGCAGTCGGCTGTCTCATATCATAGCTCAGATGGGGGTACATTATCGGCTCAATGCAATTTATATAACTGTTCTCTATAATCGGTCGGAGACATTCCGGTCTGCGCCTTGATATATTTCCCAAAGGAAGAGTTATTCGAGAAATTCAAAGCGTATGCTATCTCTTTCAGAGATTTGGATGTGTGAAGAAGTTGATGAGAAATGACCTCTATCAGCTTTCTGTTTATCCAGAAGTTTGCCGTTTGCCCACTTACCTTCTTTATGATGGTTGAGAGATATTTGGGCGTGACACATAACCTTGATGCATAAAAGCTAATCTGTCGTTCTCTTGTGATATGTTCTTCGAGTAACGAGTTGAATTTCTGTATCATTTCTTCGCTTCTTGACACGTGATTCGGATTGTCACTTCGGAGCGAGATATTTATGCTGATTTTGCCATCTTTAATCAACGTATTCAGTGCTTCCTGCAAATCCGATGCATTCAAACCACTGGAGTCGAGCAGTGTTTCATATGGAATCATTGCAGGCGTTCCCTCTATTATAGAAAGGAGACGTGAAATGGCTGATGCGGTAACCATGACATTTGGAATCAATTCCTTTTTTTATATGTGAATGCGGCCAATGCGCAGAATAATATTGCGAATCCTGACAAGGCGAGATATTGCGCTGAGAGGTCGGCGATGCCGGCACCTTTAAGATATACGGCACGCATTATCTCAATGAAGAATCTCGGAGGTACGCCATAGGTTATATACTGCGCCCACTGCGGCATAGAGGCTACCGGTGTAAAAAGTCCGCCCATAAGCTGAAATATCATTATGAAGGCAAACATCATGAAGATGCTTTGCAGAATTGTAGCCGATTTATTTGCGATTGTAACCCCAAGCCCCGACATGACAAGGCTGAAAAGAATAGCCGCGAGATAGATGCTGCCAATGTTTCCGGCCGGCACAAGTCCATATACAAGCCATCCTATCAACATTCCAACCGTTATGACAAGTAAACCCACTACCCAATAGGGTATCAGTTTCGACAGTACAAAAGTCAATCTTCCTACAGGTGTCACGTTCATGGCCTCGATTGTTCCGGTTTCCTTTTCACTTACAAGGTTGAGCGTTGGCAGAAATCCGCATATTATAATAATAAGCACAACCATCAACGCCGGTATCATATAATTGCGGAAATCGAGTGTCGGATTATAATAATTGAGCACATTTACCTGTGAAGCAGGAGTATGTACGCCTGTTTCAGACAGCCATTGCGACACAGTGGCGGCTGCTGACTGAGCCGCATATCGGGAGCCGAGCATACCTTTCGAGGCGTTGACCCCATTGGCGTCAAGCGACAACTGTGGATTTTCGCCCTTTGTCAGATTGTCTGAATAATCAGCAGGTATAACCAGTATGGCGTCAGCATCGCCGTTTTCAACGCTTCGTAATGCCTCATCGTAAAGAAAATCGCAGGATTGCACCGAAAGATATTCGGAGGCATCCATGTCGGCGACAATTCGGCGCGACAGCTCGGAATGGTCGTTGTCAACGACAGCGACGCTGACATTCTTCACATCGAGATTTGCCACGAGAGGGAGCACAAGCATCGCCATAAGCGGCAATGCCACTATCACACGCGGAATGAAGGGATTGCGCTTCATCAGCTGTATCTCCTTTTTGAGCAATATTTTAAGAATCCGTAGTTTCATGGCTGTTTTAATGTTTGGTGTTGAATTTCTTGATAGCAAAAACCAATACAGCTATAGTCATTGCTGAAAGGACAGCGACTTGGGTCATGACAAACGAGGCCTGAAGCTGCTGTATCATCAGCGTGCGCATCGCAGATATATACCATCGTGCCGGAATGATGCAAGAGAACCATTGCAAGGCTACCGGCATATCCTCTATCGGGAATATCATGCCTGACAGCATCACGACCGGAAGCATAAACAGCACGCCTGAAACGAGCAATGCCGTAACTTGAGTATTGACAAGGGAGGATATAAGTAATCCAAGCGCGAGCGCAAGAATTATGTATATAAGCGACACCCATATCACGTTAAGAATGTTGAACGACACCGGCAGACCGAGAACCGCATACGCTATGATTAGTGTCAATGCCAGTATGATACAAGAGAGAATGAAATACGGCACTAATTTTCCAAGAATGATAGTGCGTGGCTTGACAGGCGAAACAAGGAGCAGATTCATCGTGCCGGTTTCCTTCTCGCTTACAATCGACACGGAGGTCATCATGGCGCATATCAGGATGAATATCATTCCCATTATGCCGGGCACGAAATTATATGAACTTTTCAACTGAGGATTGTAGAGAGTGCGCATCAGCACAGGAGGCTTCGCGCCATCGGTAAGCACACTCTCCACATATCCCGTGGCCGTCTGAGCCATGCTTGTGTTGGACGCGTCGGCAATAATCTGATAATCAGTCTTGCCATTTTCGTTTTTCAGAATCACGGCAGCATCCGCCTCGCCCCGTCGCAGCATCGGTTCCACTTCTTCAAAGGAGATAATGCCTTTGAATGTGAAGTAGGAGTTTGTCCGCAACTTCTCGATAATATTCCGTGAAGTGTCATCATGTTTGTTTACCACGGCAACGACATTGACATTGTTGACCTCGGTGGATATAGCGAAGCCGAACAGCAGCAACAACACGATGGGCATCACCAGCACAACAGTCATGGTGCGGGAATCGCGCATCAGGTGCAGCGTCTCTTTCCTAATCATTGATAAAAATACCGTCATGGCGTCAATCTCCTCTCTTTGCGTCTTTCGCCACGATGCGGAATACTTCATCCATTGTAGTGGCGTTATATTCTTTTTTCAAATTTTCGGGGCTGTCCAATGCCTTTATCCGTCCGTCAACCATAATGGATATGCGGTTGCAATATTCCGCCTCGTCAAGATAATGGGTTGTCACGAATATGGTCATACCTTGCGATGATGCCTGATATATAAGCTCCCAGAACCTCCGGCGTGTAACCGGATCGACACCTCCTGTCGGCTCATCGAGAAAGACCACATCGGGAGTGTGCATTGTGGCTGCTGAAAAGGCGAGTTTCTGTTTCCACCCGGTCGGAATATCCTTGACGAGCGTATTTCTCATATCCTCCATTTCAAGTGCGTGGAATACCTCATCGGATTTCATCTTGATCTCTTTGTCAGACATTCCGTATATGGTCGAAAACAGCGTTAGATTTTCCTTCACAGTAAGGTCTTCATATAAGGAGAATTTCTGACTCATATATCCTATGTGCCTCTTTATCTGCTCTGCCTGACTCATTATGTCGAATCCTGCAACGCTTCCCGACCCGGAGGTGGGATAACTAAGTCCGCATAGCATACGCATGGCGGTCGTTTTCCCGGCACCGTTGGCACCGAGGAATCCGAAAATCTCCCCTCGCCCTACATCGAAACTGATATTGTCCACAGCCGTGAAGCTGCCGAACCTTTTTACCAGATTCCTGACTGAAATTGCGAATCCTTCATTCATTGTCTGCCAGTTTTATAAATAGATCCTCTATATCTCCCTTTGCGGGATATATTCTCACATCTGTAAGTCCCATGCCGGACAGTCTGCTGATCGTTGACGCAGGATTAAACCCGCTTCCGGCTACGAGATGCAATGTCGCACCGAATGTGTAACAGTTCTCAACCTCAGGCATGTTGCGCAGAGCTGTGAGCAACGGATACATCTCACGGGCGGATGCGTTGTAGAGATTTTCTCCTATACCGTCAACAAGTCCTTTTGGAGTATCAATATCAAGGATATGCCCTTTGTCTATAAGGGCTATCTGCTCGCATCTTTGAGCCTCATCCATATAAGATGTTGATACGACAATTGTTATACCTTTCTCCTTCAAGGTGGCAAGCATATCCCAGAACTCGCTGCGCGACACGGCGTCGACTCCTGTTGTCGGCTCGTCAAGCAGCAATATCTTCGGTCGGTGGATAAGGGCACAGCCGAGGGCAAGTTTCTGTTTCATACCCCCGGAGAGTGCTCCGGCCATACGGTTCGGGAATTTTGCCAACTGGTCGAAAAACGGGGCTATAAGGTCATAGTTATCCTTGACGCTTACGCCGAACAAAGAGGCGAAGAAATGCAGATTCTCGTTGACACTCAGGTCGGGATAGAGCGAGAAACGCTCCGGCATATATCCGATTTCCGCCCTTATCTTTTTGTAATCCTTCGCCACATCAAGTCCGGCCACTGTCGCCTTACCGCTGTCGGGAGAGAGCAAGGTGGTCAGAATTTTATATAGTGTGGATTTTCCTGCGCCGTCCGGCCCGATAAGTCCGAACATCGACCCTTCGGGAACCGAGAACGTAGCATTATCGAGAGCCCGGATTTTTCCGTAGTTTTTCGATAAGCCTTTTATGTCGATTGCCGCATTCATAGACGCACCTCTCCGTATTGACCCAATTTCAGCCTACCGTCATTTTTCACGGCAATATTCACGGCATACACAAGGTTGGCTCTTGAGTCCTGTGTCTGGATTGATTTGGGGGTGAACTCGCTCTCCTGCGCTATCCATGTTATAGTTCCGGGATACTCGTATTGTTCCTCGCCGCCAAAGTCCGCTATCACGGTCACTTTCTGTCCGATTTTAAGACTGGCAAGCTGATTGGCGGTGAAGTAGCTGCGTAGATATATGTCATTGAGATTGGCAATCTTGAACAGAGGACGTCCCGGCGATGCGAATTCACCCGCCTCGGCATATTTGGACAGCACAGTGCCGGTGATTGGCGAATGGATACTGCTTTTGAAGATCTGTTCGTTTATCTGTGCCATCTGATATTGTATTGCCACTGCATTGTCTGATATTGAAGTTCGGCTCTTGCCGAGAGAGGACAGCAATGCGTCGAGCTGGGCACGGAGTGTGCGGAGAGCTGCATTGGCATCGTCACTTTGTTTCTGAGTGGCAGCTCCGTCAGCGAGCAAGCGGGATATACGCTCGCATTCATTTTGCTGGTGCGCTATCTGCGACCGCAGTGAAGCTGCCTGCGCCGCAACATCGGGCGATGAACTTTCTGCCGAAGACTGCTGGCTCCGAAGCTGCTTGTACTGGAGAGCAAGCATCGTGGTGTCAATCAAAGCCACACATTGACCGGCTCTTATGCTGTCACCCTCCGAAATTCCTAACGAAAGGATTTTACCGTTGGTTTCGGCGGAAACTGTAACAGTCGTAGCCTCGAATATGCCCGTGGCATCATATTCCGGTTTGCTCTGGCAGGAGGCTAAAAGTATCGCCGCAACGCCATATATAAAAGTCTTTTTCATCTGTTGAGAATGTATTTAAGTTGATATATGCTTTGTATGAGTTGTATTTCGTGATAGCTTGAGGTTAGACGGGCCTGATTCTCGTCGGTAATTTTAGTCAGGAGCGCGGTCGCGTCTATTACTCCGTTTCTGAGTTGTGATTCCGCCGAACGCCTTACATTTGCCCGCAGTTCCACAATGCGGGAGTCCTCTTTCATTATACCTTCCAGTTCGGATATGTGCGCGGTTTGGGAAGATGTCTGAAGGTTTGAATTGAAAAGGAATACCTCACGGTCGGCTACAATATCGTCGTTTGCCAACCGCAGTTTTCGCTCGCTGTTCTTTTTGGTGTAGAACGAGCCTATATTCCAAGAGACTTTGACTCCCGCAAGGACATTGAACGACATATCACGGTTCATCATGCTCTTGAAGTAGTCATATCCGGGATAACCGTAATATGCCTGTGCGAATAGACCTATTCGGGGCATTACCGATGACTTTATGCTTACAAGACGTGCATCATTGTTTTTAATACGTGCATCGAATAAAGCTAACTCCGGTCGTGCGGAAATAAGCTCTGACGGCATTGAGGATGAAGGTTTTGTGAGTTTCTCATCACTCATATCCGTACCGGTGAATATTCCGAGAAGCCGACGATTGCTGTCTGATATGCTTCGGGCTTGTGTTATCTGTTGCTGCACTGTCAGAAATTGAGCCTCCACCATGTCCACATCGCTCTGTGTCGCGGTTCCGTTCGTTTTCATTGAACGAAGCATGGCAAGGTTGCTTTCGAGCAGAGTGAGTGTCAGTTCTGCCTGTTTTATCTGTTCCTCCACAAGCATGATACCGAAAAACAGATTCTCCACTCTTTCGCGTACTGCATAAAGCTCTACGTCAAGTGCTGCCTCCTGCTGTGCATTCTCACTTTCTGCAATCGTCCGGCTCGCTTTTGATGAACCTCCGTCCCAGATGGTCTGGTTCAAATCAACACCTACTTTATATTGCAGTTTGCCGAGCCCCTTCATGTCTGTGCCCATCTGGTCAAGCACATTTGAAAGTGCGTCAGGAAAAGAGGGTACAGCGTTCTGTACGGTTCCTTGCGCGTAGATACCTATCTGCGGAAGCCAGCTCTTGTTGATATCCGACAGGTCAATCTGTCGGCTCTGACGCAGAAGATCATATTTCTGTATCAGCGGATAGTTCTCCTGTGCAAGTGCTACGCATTGCTCTACAGTCACATCGGCCGCCGCATACATGACGCAACATACCGAAAACAGGAGCGTTGTTATGTTTCGCTTTATCATGTTATATGAGATTGAGTTTCCCGAGTATTGTCTTTACATTCTCCTTCTTGCGCTGGTCGAGCAACGAGTCGAGACTCTCACCCGATGAGGCAAGCAAACCGCTTAATATCGGCTCGGCAACAAACGGGAAAATGTTGAGCGAGATGATGTCGAGCAGGAGCATCTTGGCATCAGCATTGTTGCAGTTGCCGTTCTCTGCCTCTTGGTCTATTGCCTCTTGAAGATTATTGAGAAGATCGGTTGCAATTGCAACCATGCCGCTCTTTGTATCCTCAACTCTTGCCGGATTGAGGTAAAGTTCGTTGAAGATGAATCGTGGCAGAAGTGGATTGGCTGCGATGAAATCGAAATGTCGTTCCACTCCTTGCTCTATTCGTTCTTTCAGCGGAAGCTCAGGATTGCCTATGGCGGTGAACATAAGTTCCTTCAGCTGTTCCATCTTTTCCGTGACTATTTTCTCGAACAGTTTATCTTTGGTTCGGAAATAGTAGTGGAACATGGCGTGCGTTACTCCTGCCGCCTCTGCAATAGAGGTGGTCTTTGCTCCGGAGTATCCTTTTTCAAGGAACTCTTTTTCAGCGGCCTGAAGAATCAAAGCCTCTGTGTCTCGTTGCTGGGTCTGTTGTTCTGTCATATCAACAATGGTATTTAATATAATTGACTAACACTATTATTAACGCAAAGGTATGGCGTTTTCTTGTAACCTCCAAATACAAATACAGCAATAACCCTAAAAAAAGAAATTTCCGACAATGAAAAAGAAAAAAGTTCCACAGCCTTATGGGTATGCTATGGAACTTACATTCTACAAATGCTTAATACCTACGGCGCGACTATCGTCTTGCCTCTTTGCTCTGCAAAAGAAACCTACGGATGGATTGGCATCGCAACCGCCTATGCTTATTCGGGAATTTAACGGATCTCGCGGTTGCTGACGATAACCGTGACTTGCTGGCTCGGCCACCATCGACTCCTTTGAGCCGGAGGATTGAGCCGGATTCTCTACTTGCTTGACTTCCTCGCCGTCCTTTTCATCGTGCTTGGGGGCAAGTTCAGCGGAAATCTTGCGGTCGAGGGCGGTAAGGTCGGATTTGAGTTGCTTCAATTCGCTTTCCTTCCCCCAGACTTTAGCGACGATGCCTTCAAGCGTCGGAACATCGGCTTTGAGTTTGGCGGTACGTTCCTCATGCTGGGTAATTAAGCCGAGGGGATTTTCTCCAGAGCGTTGACGAAGTTCATGAAGGCGGCATGGGTGTCGCTCATGGCGATGAAGCCGTTGTTGAACTTATACTTGTAGTTGCCTTCGACAACAAATCGGTTCTGGATGCCTTCCCTGCCGTCAACAAGCGTGCGCTCCGAGATAATGCTTATCGGGAAACCATAGACCTCGCCGATGCGCTGATATTGCCCGAGGGTATCAGTACGTTGTGCCAGACCTTGAAGGTGTATGCCCATGTTCTTCTCATCGGAGAGATAAGAAATCAGCCGGCCATTAACTTGCTGTTATGGTCGGCTGATTATTATATATTCGCCAATAGGCTATTTCATGTTTGTGTAGAAGAATGTGGCAATCTGATTGAAGGGTATCTTTTCGAGGTTGTCGTAGAGGTCGCAATGATTGGCATCGGCAACAATCAGTAACTCTTTATTATTGCCGTGGAGCTTTGAGAAGGCGGTCTTGCCCATATAAAGTGAATGGGCTTTCTCACCGTGCACGACCATAACGGCATTGCGTATCTCTCCGGCACGGCTTAGCAGCGGGAAATTGATGAAGGGGAGATTGGATGTGAAGTTCCAACCGTCGGTGGAGTTGCCTGAACGGGGATGGAATCCACGGGGAGTCTTGTAGTAGGCGTGATATTCTTTTACAAACTGCGGGGCGTCGGCAGGAAGTGGGTCTACAACGCCGCCGGCTCGTTTGTATGAACCATTGCGATAATCCTCGGTGCGCTGAGAGGTCATTGCTTCCAACATCTTATAACGGGCATCAGGATTGTCGTTGGCATCGAAATAGCCGTTGGAAGTGCAACGGCTGATGTCGTACATCGTCGATGCGACTGTGGCTTTGATACGAGGATCGTTGGCGGCGGCATTGATGGCGAAACCGCCGAAGCCGCAAATGCCGAGTATTCCAATGCGGTCGGCATCCACGTCGGGCTGAACCGACAGGAAATCGACTGCGGCCGAGAAATCCTCGGTATTGATGTCAGGCGAGGCCACGCGGCGAGGCATACCTCCGCTCTCGCCTGTGAAAGAGGGGTCAAAAGCGATTGTGAGAAATCCACGCTCTGCGAGTTGCTGTGCATACAGTCCGCTTGACTGTTCTTTCACAGCGCCGAAAGGCCCGCTGATGGCTATTGCCGGCAGTCGGCCCTCGGCTCCTTTGGGTTTGTACATATCGGCTGCAAGTGTCACGCCATAGCGGTTGACAAATGTTACCTTGCGATGTTCCACCTTGTCGCTCTTTGGGAATGTCTTGTCCCATTCCTGCGTCAGTTGAAGTTGCTCCACAGGAGCTAAGGATGTGTTTGTGTTGGGATTGTTCATATCTTGAGAATTTGCAGTAAAAAACGTTGCTGCGCATATTACTGCCGATAAAATTGTTTTGTTCATTCCGTTAACTATTTTTCGATGAATACTTTTTTGCCGTTGACAATATAAATGCCTGTCTTTGTGACTTCGTTCAGACGATTGCCTTTAAGGTCGTATATAATGACATCTTTGCCATTGTCGGCTTTTACCTCACCGATACCGGAGGCGGACGATAATGATAATGTCACTTCCACATTGCCGTTTCCAAGAAACTCTTTCAAAGAAGACGCCGTAACGCCGTCAATCCTGCCCAGAGGGGTATAGCTCCAAGAATTCGAGCCATAGAATATTACCATATTACGACCCTGATACAGCATTATATCACCGGGGACAGTCGTTATGTGCGTATCCGATGCGGGTAAAGACTGAGGCAAGGCTCCGACTTTTTCAAATCCGCCATAATCCGACATATTGATTGTTATCGGGCCATCGTTCAAGAGGCCAACCAGACTGTGGGTAGCCTCGTTATCTGCTAACGAAACTGTGAGAGTCCGGTTTCCGACATTGAGGTAAAGTTTTGTCTGTGCATTTGCCGTCATAGATGTTGCCAGTGAAAGAATTATCAGAAACGTTTTGATTATTCGGTGAGCTGCCGTCATACTGTATGTTATTTTAGACTGTCAATCCAATTTTTTATCTGTTGTTCATTCATTCCGTTGAGCACCTTGCCTGGCTTGAAGATTGCCTTGGGAGCCGAAACACGCAGGTCTTTCTCCGTATCTCCATATTCGCTTCCACCCGATGTGGCGAAAGGGATGATGGTCTTGCCGGAAGTGTCATACTGCTCAAGGAAAGTATTGACAATTGTAGGAGCGGTAAACCACCAGATCGGGAATCCGAGATAGATGGTGTCGTATTTCTCGAAGTTTTCAACCTTGTCTTTAACTTCCGGACGAGTGCTTCGGTCTTTCGACTCGCGGGTACCGCGTGCGCTCTCGTTCCAGCCGTCGAGGTCCTCTTCGGTATAGACATTGACCGGTGTTATTTCAAACAAATCGCCGCCGGTTACAGACGCGATTTTCTCCGCAACAGCCTTTGTATGCCCCTGGGCAGAAAAATAAGCCACTAATATTTTCGGCTCCGTTGCCTTTCCCGCTCCGTTCTCTGACGAATTTTTCGGTGTACAGGATGCGAAAGAGGCAAGTGCAGTCAGCATGAGGACTGCCGAGATGATAAATTTGATTCCTGTTTTCATATTTCAGACGATATTTTTACAAGTGCAAAATTAGGTATTCCCCGGTCTTTGCGCTTACCACTATTATGGCGAAGCCTACCAACATTCAGGATGACGATGAAAATTAGACTTTTAATACTTAAATTTGCTACATGAAAACGACAGAAACTATAAAACTTGATTCGATAGATGCCTATAACCGGCTGTACGGGCTTACTACATATCATCCGCTTGTGACCGTCATCGACCTAAAAAAAGCCACAAAACGCTTTGACAGGCTGAGAATGGATTATGGCGTCTATGCTCTATATCTGAAGAACGGGGTAAACTGCTCGCTGAAATACGGACGGGAATATTATGATTACCAGGAGGGTACGGTGGTCTGCTTTTCGCCGGGGCAGGTTATAGACGTTGACAGCACCGATGAACCTCTTGCTCCCGATGTGGCGGGCCTGATGTTTCATCCCGATCTCATCTGCGGCACTCCGCTTGCCGATAAAATCGGAGGATATGGTTATTTCCGGTATTCGCAGAAGGAAGCCCTGCATCTGTCGGAAAGGGAGAAGGAAATTTTTATGGACTGTCTCGAAAAAATCAGAGAGGAAACCGAGCATCCTGTCGACACTCATTCCGCCGACCTGATATCGGCAAACATTCAGGTATTGCTTGAATATCTCAGCCGTTTCTACGACCGACAGTTCATAACCCGTCACAAAGCCAATTCATCGGTAGTAGCCAGTTTTGAGAAGGAGTTATCGGAAATTTATTCCGGTCGCACTGCATTGACGGAAATCCCGAAAGTATCCTACTTTGCGGAAAAAGCCAGTCTGACACCCGGTTATTTCGGCGACCTCATAAAACGGGAAACCGGAAGCACTCCTCAGGAAATTATCTCATTGCGGATAATAGCCGAGGCAAAACGTCGTCTTGCAGCGACAGATAATGACATAAGCATCATCGCTTATGACCTTGGCTTCCAGTATCCACAGCATTTTACTCGACTGTTCAAGCGCGTCACCGGCAAAAGCCCGAGCGCGTTCAGAAACGAATTTCTGTCCAATAATTGATAAAATATGACCCCACAGGAATATAACGCATATATTGAGGAACACGGGACGGTGATTAACAATTCCGAAGAACACCTGTTCATGCACCGGGCTTCACAGGATGCGATACGAATCACAACGGAAATAAACAGCATCTATCACACACCCGATGAATTGCGCGTGTTGCTGTCGCAGCTTACCGGTTACGAGATTGACAAAACGGTAGGTCTGTTCCCGCCGATATATACCGACTATGGCAAGAATCTGCACCTTGGCAAGAACGTGTTTATCAACATGGGCTGCAAGTTTCAGGATCAGGGCGGTATCTTTATCGGCAATGGTGCGCTGATAGGCCACAATTGCATGATGGCGACAATAAATCACGACCCCGACCCGGCAAAGCGCGGCTCAATGACATTCAAGCCTATACACATCGGCAAGGATGTCTGGATCGGAGCCAATGTAACCATTACTCCGGGGGTGACGATAGGCGACGGAGCAATCATAGCCGCCGGAGCTGTGGTGACAAAGGATGTGGAGCCGCGCACTGTTGTCGGTGGCGTTCCCGCAAAATTCATCAAGAAAATCTAAACTCAAAAATATGAGACCATATATCATTTGCCACATGATGCAGTCGGTCGACGGACGCATAGCCTGCGACATGGTGGATAAAATCAGCGGTGACGAGTATTACACCGCTCTTGACGCTCTCGAATGTAATGCTCTCATCGAGGGCAAACATTCGTATCAGATACACTACTGCGGATTTGATGATTTCAAACCGAAATCACCTTCAAGCATAAATGCGGAAACATTCCATATCGCATCAAAGTCGGACAAATACAACATCTCCATCGACACAAAAGGTACGCTGAAATGGGACGACTGCGATAATAGCGGTCGCATCTGCATCGTCAGTGAACAGGTGACGCATGAATATCTCGCATATCTGGAACAACTGGGTATTTCCTACATTGCTACCGGAGAGGAGTCTGTCAATCTGCCCCGCGCGATGGAAATCCTTGCATCAGAGTTTGGAGTGAAAAGAGTCGCAGTAGTGGGAGGTGGTAAAATCAACGGAGCGTTTCTGACAGCCGGACTCATAGATGAGTTGAGTGCCATGATTGCTCCGGGTATCGACGGCAGAATCGGACAACCCACTTTATTCGATTTCAACTATAATGATAGGGACTTCGTACCTGTAAAGTTGAAAATCAAGGAGATTAAAACATTCCCCAATGATGTTATTTGGGTAAGATACATATTCTGATTACATATTATTCTATTCAAAGCATAAAATCAGCCGACCATAATAGATTTTACTCTATTATGGTCGGCTGATACGTTTAGAATTTAGGCCCACGAAAAGACATGGGCTGCGGTGGTGGCTGAAAGGGTCTTGCACTTGCGACGAAACGAGACTGTGAGGGAGAATCTTGGGCATACGAAGTTCTGGGTTCTGCCACCATCGACTCCTTTGAGCCGGAGGATTGAGCCGGATTTTCTACCCGCTGTGATTGCTGTGTCTGCTCATCCCGCTTGACTTCCTCGTCGTCCTGCTCTTCTTTTTTCGGGGCGAGCTGAGCCGTTATCTTACGGTCGAGTGCTGCAAGGTCGGATTTGAGCTGCTTTAGTTCGCTTTCCTTGCCCCAGACTTTGGCGACGATGCCTTCGAGGACAGGAACATCGGCTTTGAGTTTGGCGGTGCGTTCCTCATACTGGGCGATGATGCCGGGTATCTTTTCCAAAGCGTTGACAAAGTTCATACAGGCGGCATGGGTGTCGCTCATGGCGATGAAGCCGTTGTTGAACTTGTATTTGTAGTTGCCTTCGACCACAAAGCGGTTCTGAACAGCCTCCTTGCCGTCAACCAACGTGCGCTCCGAAATGATACTGATGGGGAAACCATAGACTTCGCCGATGCGCTTGTACTGACCGTGGGTGTCGGTACGCTGTGCCAGTCCTTGAAGGTGGATACCCATGTTCTTCTCGTCGGAGAGGTTGCAGGTATCGATGGTGAGATTGTTGAGCGGATTGCCGTCCTTGTCTCTCATGACAACTGCCTCGTATCGGGTAACATCAGCCTTCATCCTTTCGATTGCCGTCTCATTGTTGGCAATGTCGTGGGTGATGGTCTGATGCCTGAACTTGGAATCGGAGATGCCCTTGTTGTGCGCCTTGCGCTCGCTCTCCAGCGAGGCTATGCGCTTTTCGAGTTTCGCCTTTTCCAACAGGTCGGTATTGCCGGAAAGGATAGCCATGTACTCCGAGAAGTTCATGCCGTTCTTTTCATCCATAGCTCCCTCGTCGATGGTTCTGGCACCCATAGCGCCGGATTTCAACTGGGCAATGAAGGTAGCCTTGCAGTGCAGAAGATTGAACTTGTAGGAATCCAACGACTTCTCAACAGCATAGATGATTACATCGACCTTGTTGTCGGCATACAGCTTGGCAATCTCATTGCCGGCTCGTATGGCTCGACCCTCACGCTGTTCCAAATCGCTTGGGCGCCAGGGGCATTCCAACTCATGGACACAAACTGCTCTGCGCTGGGCATTTACGCCAGTGCCGAGCATGGTTGTGGAACCGAACAATACACGGACATCGCCGTTGTTCATCGCCTCGATTACCGCCTTGCGGCTCCGCTCTGTCTTACACTCCTGAATAAAGCGTATCTCATGCGCCGGAATACCATAATCCTCAATCAGCTTGCGCTTGATTTCGGAATACACATTCCACTCGCCGGGCTTGTATGTGCCGAGGTCGCTGAAAACAAACTGCGTACCTTTCTGAGCATCGTATTTTCTGTAATACTCCGCAATCATCTTGGCACAATGGCTGGCCTTGTTGTTCGGATCGTCGCCGTATGCGGGGTCAACAAGCCGGAGGTCAAGAGCCATCTTGCGGGCATAGTCCGTGGCAATGAGCATCTTCGCCTTTTCCTCGGTATCTGACAATGGCGCTCTGCCGAGTATTGTGGCGTCGCCACTCTCCGCAAACTTCATCAGTTTCTCGATGAAAGCCTCCTGCGCCGGTGTCGGAGGGATATTGTGAAGAATCTCGTTCTTCATCGGCCGGTCAACTCCGACATCCTCGGCGGTTCTATAATCGGTTATCTCATTATAGAACGCTGCCAATTCCGGCACCTTGATGAAGTAGCGGAATCGCTCCTTCTGAATCAGGTTGTTGGTGACGGAGAACTCGAAGTCGGTGGTCTTCTTGGCGAAGATAGCCGCCCATGCGTCGAAACTGCGGATTTCCTGCCTCTCCAGCTCATTGGGACGAAGGTACTTGAACAACAGGTACAATTCGGTAAGCGAGTTACTGATTGTAGTACCCGACAGGAACGTAGCTCCGAGGTCTTTGCCCGTCCGCTCCTGAATGGTGCGTATGGCATACAAGAGATTGAGAGAGCGTTGACTGCCGTCGGCATTTCCCAGACCGGCCACACGAGAGTGTCGTGTATTGAACATCAGATTTTTATAGTTCTGACTCTCGTCCACAAATATGTGGTCAATACCCATCTGCTTGAAATCCACCACACTGTCTTTCGACTGCTCCATCTGGTATTGGATGGTTGCAATCTTGGCAGTCAGGTTCTCCTTTCTCTTGATGAGTCCTTTGAGCATGGCACGTGATACATCGTGTCCCTGCTCCTTGATCACATTGAGGTTTTCCTCAACGCTGTCAAGTTCCGCCTGAAGAATCTGCTGCTGTACCTCCGGCGACTGCGGTATCTTGCCGAACTGGTCATGCGACATGATGATGCAGTCGTAGTCGTTGTTCTTCATCTTGTTGAAGAAGGCGACACGGTTCTCCGCCTTGAAACTCTTTTCATCGGCATAGAGAATCCTCGCGTTGGGATAGGCGGTCTGGTACGTCATGGCTATTTCAGCAACATTAGCCTTCATTCCGATAATCATAGGCTTGTGGGCCAGTCCGAGACGCTTCATCTCATGGGATGCCATGCACATGATTAGCGTCTTGCCGGTCCCCACCTGATGGTCACATATACCGCCGCCGTTCTGCAAGAGCATCCATACACAATCCTTCTGTGACTGGTACACTGAGTGTATGCCGTATCGGTCGCCCAACAGCTTCATGTTGAGGTCGGGGAAAGTCTGGTGGCTGCCGTCGTATTTCGGACGCACGAAACAGTTGAACTTACGGTTGTAGAGGTCTGCCAGCTTATCCTTGAACTCCGGGCTTTGCGCTTCGAGCCAGTCGGCGAAACCGTTGCGAATTTCGTCAATCTTGGTATTCGCCAACTGTATGGCCTCGCTGTCCGGCACCTTTATGTCTCGGCCCTCGTCGTCCTTTCCGGCTGACTTCTTTATGTCGGGGACGGTGTTGTGAAGGGCGTGTTTCAACAGACTGATGCCGTCGTAGGTGCGGTAATAGCCACGGACGCAGAACTCCTCCCATATCTTCATGTTCTTGCGTGGCACGTCACATGAATACTCGTCCATCGAGGATGAATAGGCAATCTTTACGTCGGTGTCATAGAGATGACGCATATAGGCGGAGTATATTCCGGTCGGAATCCAACGCTCGCCGAAATTGAAGTCCAGCTCGTCGAATGTAATTCTCCGGGGAGTGGTTTCCTCCAATGCTTTGAGGGAATCCTGAGCCAAGGCAATATACGGCTCGATGCCGTCGTAACCGGGGAAGCCCTTGATTCGTTCCTCCTCGCGGTCTATCCATGCCTTGACATCCTCGGCTTTCTGCACCACGTTTCCGGCGATGAAACGGTCGGCAATCTCATACTTCTCCTCGATAGGATTGTAGAAGATATGTCCTTCCAACGCTTTGAGCAAGTCCATCTCGTATTGACCCACCATGTTACCGGCGGTCTTGTCCATGCCCAACAGATCGGCCATATATTCCATATTGACCTCTCCATATTTATTGAGTGACGCGGCCAGTGCCTCCTGCGGCATCTCCACCGAAGTCACTTCATTCTGGGAGAATGAAACGGGATGGTCGAAAATGTCGGCTTTCACAAAGCGTCCGTTCTCACCGCGCTCCAGTGCCAACGCGTCCCTGCCATTGGCGTCCATCAAAATGAACTTCGCATTCTGCTTCTCATTGAGGTTGCCGTAACGCTCCACGAACTCGTCATAATACTGGTTGAGGTGTTCGCGCAATTCTGCACTTGCCTCATGCGTTTCAGCCTCGTAGTTATAGAGTTTCTGATATGTTTCCGAGAGGGTAACATAGAGCAAGGCACGTTTTTCCTGCTCCGGTTTGACAACCAAAGGCGTGAAGGTTGCTCCGTTCTTGCGAACATCGGACAGGAAACCGAGCTGACCGCCGTCAACGACCATAGAACCATTGTGGTGGAAGAATTGTATATCCTCCGAGAAAGGACGGGGCGACATATCGCGCTCCGGGGCTTTCGGCTCGACGGGTATTGCCGTGACTTTCGGCTGACGGGCTCGGACACCGGGGATGAAATCGCCTTCGGTCTTTTCGATATACGTTTCTCCGGGAGCGATACCGGCTGCTTCTGCCGCCTCCCGTTCAAGACGCATTTCCTCCAACTGACGGTGGGCAATCGACATCATGGTCTCATAGAAACCATTGATGGGTGGATTGTCATCCCAGTTCAATGAGCCGTATAATTCCAGTTCCTTCTCAGTGAGCGGACGGAATTTTTTGACGGGAATATCCTTGATCTCGACACTTGGCTTCGGTTTAGGAGCATCTTCAGTCGGTTTTGGCTGACGGCGAGGTTTACCTATTGGCTCCAATTCTCCAAAGAGATTATAAGCAAACAGCCGAGGGTCAGGATTATCCGAGTAATCCGGTCTGCCGTCGGTCTCTATCTCTTTGGCTGGTTCCGGCTTGGAAGAGGCTGCCTGAACTGATACCTGCTCTGATTCCACCTTGTCCTGTGCCTTCGCTTGTGGAGTGACTATCTCGACGACCTCCATCCGCTGACTGTTGTCCTTGGATTCCTCACATAGAGCCACTTTCTTGCCGGCTGCAATGAGCTTCGGGAGATAGGCATCGAGTGAGTGTTGCGGGAATCCGGCCAGTTCAATCTTGTCAGCATTCCCGTTCAGTCTTCTGGTGAGGGTTATGCCCAACACCTCGGAGGCCTCTACTGCATCCTTTCCGAAAGTCTCGTAAAAGTCACCTATTCTGAAAAGCACCAGCGCATCGGGGTGTTCTCCCTTTATTTCCTTGAACTGGGCAATCAAAGGCGTATCCGCTACTTTCGATGTCTTAGATGCCGGTTTTGGCGCATCAACTTTCTTCTCCGGAGTCCTTTTCAGCTTCGGGTCTTCCAACTGCTCGCAGATAGCCACACGTTTACCGGCCCGCACAAGTTTGGGCAGATAGGTATCGAGGGCATGGTGAGGAAATCCCGCCAGCTCGATACGACTGTCAACACCGCTCTGCCGACGGGTCAGGGTTATGCCCAGCACCTCCGAAGCCTGTACCGCATCCTTGCCGAAAATTTCATAGAAATCTCCGACGCGGAACAGCAAAATCGCATCGGGATGTTTCTTTTTCATCTCCCGATACTGTTTCAACAGCGGCTCGTTCTTCTGCTCAATCTTCTGGGCAAGAGGCTTTTCTTTCGTTATTTCAGCCTTTACCTCCTGTTTTGGCTCAGGTGTCGGAGTCGGCTTTACGGGGTCAGGTGTTGGCGGTTTGATGCCGTTGGAATTATACAATTCCAGATTAAGGCGCAAGCGCAACGAGTCATCGAGTGCAGTCCGTAAATCGCGGGCTATGCCGTCAACACCGCCATCATGTTTATAGATAATAGCCGGTTTACCGTAAGGGTCGGTGCCAACTTTCGCATCAGTGCAAATCACATTCTGCGGAAACTCCATCAGATATTTATTGCCCGGCACCTTCGTACCACTGTCAACAATCGACTGGATGAAAAATTCCTCGTCAGCCGACAGCATTTTCTTACCTGTATGCTTTTGCAGAATGATGAGGTCTGAACCCGCATCAGTTCCGGCATTGTCGGAGAACGTATTATTTGGAAGACGCAATGCCGCTACAAGGTCGGCACGCTTAACCATCTCCATGCGGATAAAGGGAGAGGCGGCGTTCATAACGCCCTGAGAGGCAATAAAAGCAACCAACCCTCCCTCACGCACTTGATCGAGTGCTTTGAGAAAGAAGTAGTTGTGTATAGCCTTTGTAGATTGACGATAGGCAATCTCCTTGCTCACGGCATACGCAGG
>OHBJ01000239.1_pt1 | contig 32288 bp, 29 predicted proteins | sample 1577241 | NCBI WGS metagenome assembly OHBJ01 (sample SAMEA3541594, study PRJEB24748) | human gut metagenome | biome: human gut; feature: human-associated habitat; material: faeces | place: China | collected 2012 | reverse complement strand
TCGACCCCCTCGCCGAAAAATACACCCACCTCTCACCCTACCTCTGGTGCGCCGCTAACCCGCTCAAATACGTTGACAAGAATGGTTGTTCAATAACAGCAGAAATAGAAAATAAAGAATATTTAATAAAAAAGAATAATGATACTTATAAACTATATGACAAGAATGGAAACAATTTCATACCTGAAGAGTTCACTTTTGGCGACTACTTAATTTCGGATATTAATCACTTAGCAAAATCAAAAGAAGGTTCAAAGATTGTAGAATACATTTATTATAACGATAGAAATTTAACAATAAAAAAAGGAAGTTCTTTTTCATTTAATATAGCAGAAGATGTTTTATCTTATGCCGATGGGAATGGTTCTCAAAATGGAGGATTAAGTTCTTTTTTATTTTCTCAATTAAAGCCTGACAGACCTCATTATATTGGATTAGTTCATGAAATGGCTCATGCAGAATACGCATGGAAAGGATTTGATAATAAGGATATTTGGTACAAAAATAATAGAGTAACAGCTTTTAAATCTGAATTATATACAATGTATAAAGAAAATTTAGTTCGGATGGAAAACAATTTACCTTTAAGGATGTTTTATGAACATCAATTGATAAAAATAGGGAATTATGATTTTATTATGCCGAATTGGTTTTCAAAAGTACCTTTGACCATAAAAAACAATATTTATCTATTAAACAACCTAAACAGAAGATGATTATGCGTCATTCTCTAATCATAGCAATATTAAGCCTGATGGTAGTTTGTTGCTCAAGCAAAACCAAAGAAAAAGGCTCTGCAACAAGTAAAGCAGATAAAATAATAGCATCATTAGATACAATGCCATTTAATGGTTTGGAATATAATGATACAGATGCAACTGATTTGACACATAAAATAGACATCCTTTATCTCTATTATATAATTGCTTCTCAAGAAGGAAAGTACGGTGATAACATTAAAAATGCCAAACAACGTAGTAAGATCTTGGAGAGATTCAGTTACAGCAAGGAAGACACTGTCTATATTTATGATGAGGTCTATTGGACAAGTGAGTGTAAGTCAGATCAGTATTCGTTTTATATGTGGAATTCTAATTGTAAAATGTTTGCAAATGGTCAGTTAAGAGCATATAGTATTACAGATAATGAAATGACAAATATTTACAAAAAGATTAAGGCTTCTGAAAAAGAAAAGGCTTCAAAAGTGGAGAAGATAAACAATAATACTGTTGACGGAGACTATGAAATTGCTTCTTTCCTTTTCAAAGTCATTATAGATAATAAAAATATCGAAGTAATAAAACTCAGATAAGTATGAAGCGGGCGTTAATTATATTAGTTTTGGTCTTTAATATATTACCCATTTTTGCCAGAAATGATATTATTTATAATATCAAAAATATTTATGAAGTAAATTGGGTTAATGATAAGATTAATCATATACGATATTGTTGCGATTATATTCGCCGACTTGATTACGATTCGATTAACGATGATATATACATTGTTGATTGCATAGATGACTTGTTTAGAGTTGCGATGTGGAGTAAATCTGAAATGCTTTATATAAATAATGGAGAGCAATACTATAAACGCCCTGACAAAGTAATAGAAAAGTTATTTGATTATTGTAGTGAAGAAGACATAAGTATTGTCCTGACAGAGAAGCGGAATCTAACAAAAGGGCAATTAGGTACTGGAGATAAATTGGTGGCAAAAATTTCCATAAGGAATGGTGTGGTAAAACTCTGCTATGTCAAAAAAATTAAAGGATATTTTTAAATCGCAAAAGGCAGAACTAGTCTAATATTCAGTATTTTAGGCGATTATTTAATAAAGTAGCATTATGAAAAAAATGAGTATTATTATATCATTTATATTATTGTTAATATTGTCGCAATGTAATTGGTATATAGACTATCACCCTTATGAAGAAGTAAAGTTTAAAGACATGCCAAAAATTGTGCAAGATTCAATAATGGCACATTTTAAACCATCTGAAAATAAGCATTCATATTTAATCTGTGCCACAGGAAACTATTCGTGCCAAAATTATGAATTTGCATCATGAACTATTTTACAAAGTGTTAGGGACAATGCTACCGGAAGGCGATTCAACATATATCATCAAAATAGACCGTTTGTAATCTATGGTGATTATATATATTTCCCTAAAGAGATAATGAATACAGATTTTCATAGTGAGACCGTTTTAAAAAAATATAGACATAAATTATTCTAATAATATCAAATTATGCAAATCAAGAAAATTTTCTACAAAAGACTAAATCAAACCATAAAAGGTTTTGGCTTAGTATTATTATCATATTTTGGATATTATTGGTATTTCATTTGCTGTGAAATAATTGGAGCAGGAAATGAAACAGAGTGGAATGCTTTGATGTATATTGGACAAATAATTTATGCATTGTTTGTCTCAGTCTCGGGCATACTCATTTTCAAGAAAAATATCTTCGGTCATCCCTATTCTAAATTTAGAATACAATTAATCACATTGACAGATCTACTTGCCCTATTAAGTCCGTATGTTTTTATTAAATTATCATTTAACAAAACAGGTGATGCTCTTTTTGTCTTTACAGGATTTATCTTCTTAATTATCTTTCTAATTAAATTTGTTTTAAAAAGATATGGACTTAAAGTATTTTGGAAAATTGTTGGAATAATTTCAGTATCTATTTTGATTCTTAGGCACTACACTGGATAAGTTGCTTTAATGAGAGCAGAAGAATTACCTATTTGTAAGTTTATTTGTTATTGTCTGTACTACCTTGAATACGTTTATAAAGGATAGCAATAGGTATCGTATTCACTAAACAAACATTTTTTCTTCATTCTCTAACCTTGCACTATCTTTCGCTACACGCAAGATAGGATGCATCTCAGCAAAAAAATAAGTGAACTTCTTTTTTTTGCATTCGATTTTCACTATCTTTGAATAAGATAAACTGCACCTCTGAATAAAAAATCAAGCAAACTTATTTTTATTAACCTAGATTTGTATTGCTTTGGCTCCGCACAAGATAGGCTTCGGTTCGGAAGATAACATAAAAAATTTCCATTTTTTCTTTTATCTTCACTCACCTTGCACTATCTTTGTACCCGAAATGAGAATTCGCTGTATTTTAGACGCGATTGAATCCTTTGCACCTCGAGCCATTCAGGAAGGCTACGACAATTCAGGAATACAGGCAGGCGATGCTGCAAAGGAATGTACGGGAGTGCTCTTGACGCTCGATATAACCGAAGAGGTTGTTAATGAAGCGATAGAGTGCAACTATAACCTTATTATATCCCATCATCCCCTACTCTTTAACGGCATAAAGCAAATTACCCCGGGCAATTCTACGGGCAGAATACTTATCAAGGCTATAAATGCCGGCATTTGTCTATACTCTTCACATACCGCCCTCGACAATGCCGAGTTTGGCGTTTCATACCGTATGGCAAAAAAGTTGGGAATGACGGATATCGAAGTGCTGCAACCGCAAAAGAACACATTTGCAAAAATCGCCGTTTTCACACCTACCGACTATGCCGAAAAAGTTGCTCAAAGTCTTTTCAATGCAGGAGCGGGAGAAATTGGCAACTATGACCAATGCTGCTACAAGACCGTTGGAACAGGCTCATACCGCTCTCTCGAAGGGGCAAACCCATTTATCGGCAGTGTTGGCGAAGTAAGCACCAACGAGGAAACGCGTATCGAGGTTATAATCCCAACATATAAATTGCCAAAGGCTATCGCATCAATGAGAGCCGCACACCCATACGAGGAGCCGGCTTTCGACATAATCCCATTACTTTCAGAAGACCGCCAGCACGGTTCTGGCGCAGTTGGAAACATTCAAGAGACGCCTCTAAAAGACTTGCTTGCACGGCTGAAAGAGATTTTCAAAGTGGGAGCAATTCGCTACTGCGGAGACGATGAGAAACCAATCACGCGGATAGCACTTTGCGGAGGTAGCGGCGCTTTCCTTATCGGCGACGCAATCGGCAAAAATGCGGATATATACATCACCGGTGATATCAAATATCATGATTTTACAGGCAACTGTAACAGAATAGCACTTGCCGACATCGGTCACTACGAAAGCGAGCAATGCTCAAAAGAAATCTTCAAGAAAATTATAACGAACCAATTCCCCGAGATTGCCGTTAAAGATGCAGACTCGGACATAAATACGATTAAATACATTTAGATTATGGCTACAGATAAAAAACAAGAACAGGAAATGACTGTTGAGGAGCGCCTCAAAGCAGTCTATGATTTGCAGACTCTTCTTTCTCAAATCGACAAAATCAAAACAATCCGCGGCGAATTGCCATTGGAAGTCAAAGACCTTGAAGACGAAATCGAAGGTCTTAAAACTCGTATTGTAAAATTCAAAGACGGTATTGAAGAGTTGCGTAAAAGCGTTGCCGGCAAAAAGAATGAAATTCTTGACGCAAAAGCAGCAATCAACAAATACGCTGAACAACAAAACAACGTTAGAAACAACAAAGAATTCGACTTTCTTGCTAAGGAAATCAACTTCAAGAACCTTGAAATAGAGTTGTGCGAAAAGCGAATCCGCGAATATACAGAGCAATCAGAGCGTATGCAAGCCGATATCGCTAAGGCTGAAGAGCAACTCGAAGACAGAAACCACATCCTCAATGAGAAAAAGAACGAACTTAACGACATCATTTCTGAAACCAAACAAGATGAGGAGAAACTGCGCGAACAGGCTAAAGAACTTGAAAACAAAATTGAGCCACGCTTGCTCAAGGCGTTCAAACGCATCCGCTCAAACGTTCGTAACGGTTTGGGAATCGTTACTGTAGAGCGTAACGCTTGTGGCGGCTGCTTCAACCGCATTCCGGCACAACGCCAAATGGAAATCAAGATGCACAAGAAAATCATCGTTTGCGAATACTGCGGACGCATTATGATTGACCCAGAATTGGCTGGCGTTTTGGAAAGATAGGCTCTTAAACAACATAATAAAAACGGTCCTGAAATTTTTATCAATTTTCGGGACCGTTTGATTTTTTGCAATAACAACTTACAAAAAGGAGCACCGTGGTATTCGGCACTCCTCCATAAAAAATGATTCTGGACTAAAAATTATTCTATAACACATCTGACAAAGCAAGCATCAGAGAAGAAACATGACGGATTATTCTGATATGTTCCAACAATATTCGCACTTCTCATAACTTCGAAGCCGAAAGTAAAGTAGTTCATGTCAAAGCCTATTGTGCCGTCCTGCAGTGTCTGCAAACCTGACATATTAGGATCCGGCACCCTGTTTCTTGACCAATAAACAGCACCAGGCGATTCGAATAAATTGTAAAGCATAGGCAGGTTTTCAGCAGTTGCCTTTGGCATTTCATAGTGTCTCTGAGCATACTTCAAATGGGCACCAAAAGTAAACCATTTTGCATATTCATTTGGGTACGCAGTTTTGTCACTGTTACAGTCAAATGCAATTCTTCTGCCAAAGCCTGTAGTTCCAATCGGGAAAAACAGTTGTGTACCATCTGAATAGTCATAAACAAATGTACCTCTCATTCCCTTTTGGTCTCCAGGTCGGAGATATTGCTGTGCATTTTCAGTAACAAGTTGCGTTTCAGAGCACTCGTCACCATATAAAATGCCATACTCTCTATCAAAATTTGCAAGAGTCTTCCAATGCTCTTCCTTAGCAACTTTCATTGTAGCAAATCCCTCATCTGCCTTACGCTTGCTACCAATATTATTCCAAGTCTTAGAAGATCCGTTTGCCAAGTCAAAACTTCTTGACCAGTCGCCAATATATTCAGCATATTGAACTTGATAAGGATCAGCCTTTACTTTCGCTTCATCATAGTTACTATTCAATTTAAAAGTAGAGCAATATGCCATATTTTTCGTGCCTGGATGATAGAAGCCGTAGCCACTCTTGAGATTATTTTCCGCAAGGATAGCATCATCTTCATTACCATACTTAAACATAGAACCCTCCATAGTAGGAGTATCAACCATCTTATCCTTAGAATACTGGTTTCCTACCAGCCAAGAGAAATTACTTCCCCTAAACCGCGTTGGTGCATAACCTTGTCTTACGAATATCGTATGCTCACAGTTATTATCATGATAATATACATGTATCATACCATATCTTACCTGGTCTGAAGCAATTGTGCCTTTTGGTCGGTAATAAAACTGAATTGTTGAATTTACAACATCTGAAACATACCGCGAAGTCCAAGTCGTACCGTCAAGCGAAATCTCCACCCAATCCTTGCAACTGCGGTCAACGACTGCCGTCCAAGGACCAACGTAAGAAACGAGTGGCTCATAGTTTGGAGCACCTTCATATGGCTGAGTTGAAACAATAACCTTAAACGGTTTAGCCGAATTATGAGGACGCCAAACCCCATTAGGATTTTCCAATCTTTTAACCTGAATAACCTCAACTATTTTTTCAAAATGACTACCTCTAAATGTACCGCTCACTTTAACCTGTGCCTTACGTCCATTGTGGAAAAAGAAATTATAACCAGAAAAGCCCTTGCCCAAGTCCATTGGTCGCGTCCACAATGGTATGCTATAATCACGTGAAAAGCCATGATCATTCAATTTATAGGTTGAGACAGTTTTAGACCTAATAAACGAAGAGTTATTATTATCAACACCAAAGTCCTCGAAAGTAAGGAAACCATATTTTGGATCTGAGAATTTAGCACCATTCTTTCCAAGGTAAGCATATTTATGGTCGTCGGTGTACCAAGCATTTGAAACAATCTCCACTGTTACGTTTGGATTGTCTGTATCAAGGAATCCGTCTAACTTGACTGGCAAATTAACAGTCTTGTTGTTTCCGTATGAAATAAACACTCGATCAGGAATTTTTATCTGCGGAGTTTCTTGCTGGTACTCAATATGCCAGTCAGGATTGTTTGCGTCTTTATTAAATCCAAGAGTCACTTTATAATGACAACTACGCTTAGTGTTAAAATCTGAAGTAACGTCCTGACCAAGCATAAAACGGTAGGTTATAGGTCCGTGTGAATTAGTATTCCTGTTTACATAGTACCCCTTCACCTCAATGTATGAACCAAGAGCATTATCGTATTTTGTAAAATTGTTCTGCTCCCAACCCAATTGAGGAGTATGGTGCTTTGTTCCCTTACCCTGATTGTTTTCAAACAAGTAAAGAGCATTATCCATCTCATTGTGACCAGAGCCAAATGTGGATTTTCCTTTATGTATTGACGGCCAATCTTCCCAATTTATACTTGTTGAGTACATCATCTTCTCACCATCCGAAATAAGTTCAGAGGTTTGCTTAGGAGAATTGCATCTGCCAATAACTGCAGTATTAGGAATATCTTTTATCTGAAGTGATTGAAAGTATATATATACTCCGTCATTGAGCCCAGATGCGTCATAACTTACCGTTACTTTAGAGACAACACGCTTCAGCCATGCGTGAAGGACCAAATTCTCCTTACCAATGGCAATTAGAGGAGCCTCCGTTCCATCAACAGCAACACCTTGAGCGTTTACCTCAAAATCGTAAGAGTTATTTATATTCGCCAAATCACCGTTTCCAGTGAAGAAACCAAACATAGCGTTATTATTTGCAACTTTCGCATCCCAGGTAACAGTCTTACTTCTTAAATTATCAACAGTTGCAATTTCTGCAGCAGTCAGTTTGAGATTGGCAACAGCAAAAATCCTATAGTAACCGAAAGGAAGAACGAATGATTTGTTATCCTTTGGCTTAGCAGTTGAGTACTTTGCTTCAGCATACTGACCGGCTGGAGTATTCTGCTCAGAAATTATCAGTTCCGAAGGAGTATACTCCCTGCTTGTCACAAGATTATTATTTTTGTCATAGGCAAGAATTGTCAGCGACTGATAGCCATCGACTGCATTGCCTGGTGACCGAGTAAGAGAGTTTTCCAATGGCAAATATGACATTTCAAAAGACAGATCACACTCACCATCGCCGAGGTCTCCGCCTACTGGAGCAAAATCGTCCTGACAGGAGATAGGGAGAAAGGCAAACACACTCGCCAAGAGGGCATATAAAATACTTTTTTTCATCTTAAAGTCGATTTATTAGAACCCAAAACCGGGTCTGAGTTCAACAGCATTATAAGGATGGATGGAAGTACTCCATTCCACACTTTTCTGTGAAATACTAACATTAACTACAACGTGAACATTTCTTGGCAAATCTTTCATGTTTGGGAAATATTCGGAAAAAACAGTGCCGTTCATAGTCAACGACATTTTGTAGTTTTTTGCATTGGCAGAATCGGTATATCGCCCTTCAAGCAAATAGAAAGAAGGAATTGTAACCGTTTGATTCTGCTGAACACTATACGAAAGGGTCTTTTCGAATGTGTAATATTCATTGTTTCCAACCGTTGGAACAACATAGTTAATCAGTTCACCAGTAGTCTTGTCATACTGTGTTTCACCGGTTGTTGACCTTGGCAAAAAATATTCCTTTCTTGCCATCTTGTCCATAGTCAGTTTCGTAATGTTATAGACATCCGAACTGTTGTTCTTTATAACAAAAGTAAATTTAGAAGCAGCCCTGACAATGAACATTTCAGCAGTCAAGTCCCTGTTTGCCGGAACGTTAACCGTTCTACATTCACTCATCACCAAAGGTGTAGGCAATTCTTCGTTATTGGAATTTAGAGTTATTAATAAGTTATTGTATTCATTTTCAGGGAATTGCTTCCCTGGTATAATAGAGTTAAAATCATAATTTATCACCTTAGCATTTCCTGCCTTTGTCGTGCGCTCATTAGCAACAAGATAAACCTTTTTTGTTTCGCCGCTAACAACCTTGAACGCCTGCTCATACATTTCAATAGGAGCATTTGTTGTGAAATCGTAAAACCTGTTATGCTCAACCGTGCCATTAGGTCGAACGATAATGAACCGTAATGTGTGCATCAGTTCGCTCGAGAGATTGTCAGTATAACCTCTCGTAACGGCTTTTTTAGCGGCGTCAGGAATCTGCGTACCCTTTGATACACCTACCGAAACAGTGAAATTAACCACATCATTCGACTGCTCTGGTTCAATAGCATTTTCACTACACCCAACAAGTGCACCGGCAAAAAGTAACGCTATAGCAACTGATTTTTTAAAAAGCATCATAATTCGGCATCATTAATACGTACGACCCAATCATTTACGATAATATAAGCATTCACCCAACGATTGTTTGAATCAAGGAAAAATGCCATTGTCCATTCACTTTCTCTGTCAAGGAATTCCTGCTTGTCCATGCTCTCATACAGTTGGCTGCGATAAAGCATCAAGTATTTAATCAACGGAATGTTGATAACTTCTCTTTGTTTTTCAACGCTCTTGACAACAAGACGGGCGTTAGGGTTCAAACCGTTTATACCTACAGGTTGCGCGATAAGGCGGCTTGTTGACAATTCATAGTATGCAGCAGTCACAGGGCCTGGTTGGTCAAGACTTTCATCTTGCCAAGTGCTGTCGTCAACGATTGATTGACCCTGAGCCCATGGGAGATAAGTGACAGTACCTTTAGATATAACATCATTGTTATAGTTCAAATATGAGTTATCGTCGGTGATATAACATTCAAATTCCTTGTCGCTAATCACTTCGCCGTTCATTTGCTGGAGAACAATGCGGAAATTGTTTGTATCCTTAATCATATAAACGGTTTTTTCCTGATAATCATAATCATTCATAACCACTTCAGCCTTGCCGTAGTAAAGCCCGTGCAACGATTTGTCCTGAACGAAATTGTTGTGGTGCATTTCTGCGCTCAAGTCTGAAATTTTCAAACCCTCGGTTCCTGCTTTGGTTTGCAAAGGATGCAGATCGAAAGACCTTTTGTCGCAAGCAAGACCTCCATAGGCGAGCAATGTGTATTTGCCTCCCTTTAGCAAGTCAACATGCATGCGGTAGTTTTCGTTTTTCAGCACATCGCTTTTTTCTTCCAAAGTTGTAACGAAATTACCCTGTTCGTCAAAGACGAAGAGCGTTACGCAGTCAACCTTGTTATGGAAAGAGTTTGCATACTCCATGTTGTAATCATAGACGAAACGTACTTTCAATCCGCAAGGATTGTCTGTGCCGTCATCCATAACACTGTTACAGGAGAAGCAACCGAGAGTTACTATCAAGGCAACAACTGCCTTGATAGTATTCATCGGTGATATCAGACTTTTCAGTCTCATAAATAATTACTATTAGAATTCAATATTATTAATACGAACAGCCCATGGCAATACCTTAACGACAACTTTACAGAAGTATTCGTTAGTTTCGTCTGGAATTTCCGGAGTAGGAGGTGTATCGGTAGGAACACCGTACTTCATGATTTCAGTAACTTTAAGTTTATAAACGTTGTTACGGACAACAGCAAACTCCATAGTACCCATTTCACGGTTGTTACCATTATCGTTGTGGCGGTTCCAATAATAGTACAAGCATTCATAAGCACCAGCAGCAGTTGGCTTATAAGCATAGAAACCAGCATCCTTCTTAGCCTGATCAGTATTTCCACCAGCAACGGCTTTATTGATAGCAGCCTTCAAAGCGTATGCATCTGCATTGGCAGCAGCATTGGCTGTTGCCTCAACATTAGCCCAAGAACCGTAGCAAACATTGTTGAACACATAGATAGTTTCCTTAGCAGCCATAGCATCCTTTACTGTTTGTGGAGCAGTTTCTGCTGCTGTCAAAGTTGCCTTGAAAACAACGCCTGTAGAAATACCGTTAACCTGGTTCTCAACTGGAGCAGGAATTGTATTTTCTGTTGCGTATGTCCAAACATTGTAATCTCCAGCATAATTATCTGCTGTGCTTAAAGAAGCAAGGCTTGTCCAAGCATAGCCTGCCGTATTTGCCAACGGATACAAGAATGCAGGAAGAGAAGTTTTCCAGTTAGCCTTTGCAGCCGCATCAAAATCAACAACATAATTATTTTGAGTTTCTTTGCCACCGCGGATAGCGCCTACTGCTGTTCCGTCTGCTGAAATACGTTTCCACAAGTAGAAATCATTGCTCATATTCACTAAAGCAACGTCTGTCAATTGGATGTTAAGAACGTTGTCAAGAGAACCATATCTGTTTTCAGCCTTTGCCGCTGCATAGTCAAAACGGGCAACAGCACGCTCAACATTGTACATACCAATATTCAGCGGATTAGTCTTAACATTGTAAGGACGAAGGTCTGACGGCAATGTGTATGTAATTTCAGCATCCGTATCAGCATTTGTCATCAAGAAATTATTTGCTTTTGCAATAGTTGTTGTCAAATCTCCAGAAGCCAAGGTTCCGTAAGTTGCATCTGGATTGATTGTTGCTTGTGTAGGGCCATTGCATACTACATATACTTTATATACAGTACCTCCTACCAAATCTGTTGAATTGAAAGAAGCGACATAAACGTCAGTCTGTGCCTTTGACACCTCAGTTGCAAATGCCAATTCCCCGTTGTCATTCTTCAAAACAACCTGACAAGTTGTTATTGCATTTTCTGCATCAGCACCAACTTCTACATCAGGTGTTGCATCTGATGTTCCGTCTCCTTCTGTTGCACTTCGTGAACCATTAGCGTCAACCTTAAATGTAACGTAAACCTGTTCACCATCAAAACCCTGTGTTTTACCTGGTTCTTCACCATCATTGCAGCTTGCAAAACCTGCTATCAAAGCAGCACCAAGGAAATAATTAAAATACTTTCTCATAGTAATGAAATTAAATGTTAGTTTATAAATTTTTTATTTTATCAATTTGTTTTCTTTTAGAGTCGTAAGAGTTTCTGCTGCTTGCGGAACTTTGTTTTCCACTTTGCGGAAAATTTCTGCTGCTCCAACATAATCTTTGTTCAAAGCCTTATATACCCCTCTGGCATATTCTGCTTCAGGACTGTTGCCCGATTTGGCAAGATATTTCTGCGCTGATTTCATATCACCTTTTCCCATTGCTGTATTTGCCGCATTTAAATTGGCTACCTCATCGGTTGGGAACATGCGTACGGCAACTTCAAACACCTCATTGAATTCGTCGCTGCCCAGTTCATACGTTTGTGCTACTATATACAATTCACGCAAACTTAATTTCTGAGGCCTTTCGCTCAGCACTTTCTTGATTTCCTCAACATCTGTATAGTTGCGAATTGTATAATCTATCTTATAGTCAGAATGACGCAAAGCGGGGTAACAGTTATCAAGCAAGTACCGGTAATCTTTAGGATAACTTGACTTTATCACCCACTCCTTATTATCAGGCTCACGGTCACTGTCAATTAATGCAAGAATTTCATCCTTATGCTCAAGGCTGGAATTTTCGACATATCTTCTCAAGCCTTCCCAATCTTCCGGCTCGTATGACGTTTTAATAAATCCTTCGGGAAAATCATACAGTTTGCTAACGTATTCACACAAAGACTTTGTACGCCCCTTGGCAAGGCGGGTATTGTTTGAATACGGACTTTCAGGTGAAGCGTAACCCTTAATGGATATTGCCGTTACCTTTATATCGGAATCGTTTTTCACAGAATCGATAGTACCTGTAATTTTTGCCAATTCACGCTTGTTGCCACGGTATTCAGGTCGGATATCTGTCTTTGAAACTACAAAGTCGATAAATGCCGAACCTTTCAGTTCTCTTGTCTTTTCCAACTCTGCTTTAGGACTGACAAAGGCAAACATCGGCTGATACAGATACTCTTTATATCCGTGAGTCTCTCCCCGCTGAACGCCGAGAACATCTCCACAACAACCACAATCCCTGCGTTCAAGAGCCAACTTACAATCACCCATCCACGGCTGATAATCCACTTCATCGGAATAAGTAATCTTTTCCGGCTTGTCTTTTGATTTGTAAGCAATCTCGCCTTCTCCACCAAGAGCAAACTCTTGACGTTGATAATAAAGGTAACGCTGACGTCCATAGAATGTAATTGGCTTCAAATCTACAGAATCTGTTTCTGATACAAGACGCGGAATAAACGTAATAGCACGCTTTGCCGGTATCTTTAGCTCAGAAAAGTCAAGCGTCATATCAATGATCATATCGTTTGAACTCTTTTCAACTTTCAGACTATCGACAGATACACCATTAAGGTTCAAAACAGCCTCTTGGGCATTGACAATACCGCCTAAAAATGCGGCAGTCGCTATCGTTTGGATTATTCTTTTCATCGCAATCATTTTTTAGAATAAATAGACAAAACCGATTTCAGCCTTTGTCAGTCCGAAATAATGATGATGTTTTCCAGTTTCTATCTTACTGTCACACTTTACACATTTATACTTGTCAAATTTTGAATATGCGTAACCTATACCTATTTCAAATTCCAAGTTGAAATGCTTTGCTAAAGCGATAGCATAACCATATCCAATACCGGCGCCAACAAACCATCCTTGAACACGGTGATTGCCAAGCGGCGACACATCTGTTCCCAAGAAATCTATTGAGTTTTTCAATCCGCCACCAACGTTATACTGGCCACCATGAGCGTGAATACCAAGGAAATGGCCCTGAAAACGGTCACAGAACCACCAACGCGCTTCTGGTTGAACCAACCAGTGCTTCCACTGACGCTGATGCGACAGTTTCCACCCGTTATAATCGCCTGAAACGTCAATAGTCCACTTTGGAGCAACACCAATTTCCACCCCTGCATTTATATTAAGAAACGCATCTGATAGCAGGTTGGTCTTGATGGCAACATTCTGACTTTGCATTCCTGTGCTGTATAACAATCCCAACAACAGGAATATACAGAGTTTGATTTTCATCTTTCCCATGTAATTTATCTTATTTTAGTTCTTCTCTAAGGTTGAAGTATTGCATTCATCATTCGGAATTTAAGAAAAACACATCAGGGGTATTGGTTTATTTGTTCTTCTTATTGCTACGATATATTCAACATGGTAATTGGCGTCTTTCATCGCTCCATGGTTGAGATTAAGTGTGCCCTTCTAATCTTCCAAATTCTATTTGCAAATAAAGATATAATTTTTGACAATTGCAACTTTATAAAAGAAAAATCGCCATGAATTATTGTTAAATTTTGTTACTGTCAAAAAATTACAGTTAATTTACCAACTATTTTGCTCTTAAAATCCGCTTTAAAAAGGCAAAAGAATAGCAAAATTTTGCATAGCAGAAAAAGTGTCGTAATTTCGTAAAAAAATAAATTATATGGATATCTTTCAAGCCGAAATAGAGCATCTGCGAAAAGAGTTAAATAAACACAACCATAATTACTACGTTCTCAACTCTCCAACTATCAGCGACAAGGAATTTGATGAGATGATGAAGCGTCTCGAAGAATTGGAGAAGGAGCATAAGGAGTTTTTTGATCCGCTTTCTCCTACGCAAAGGGTAGGTAGCGACCTTACTGCCGGGTTCAAGCAGGTTAAGCACGAGCACCCTATGCTGTCGTTAGGTAACACCTATTCTATTGGTGAGGTAGAAGACTTTCTACGTCGCACAAAATCTTCTCTCGAAGGTGGTGACCTTGAAATAGTTGGCGAGATGAAACTTGACGGAACGTCGATATCAATCACATACGAAAACGGAAGATTGGTTCGTGCGGTTACTCGTGGCGACGGTGTTAAGGGAGATGACGTTACTGTTAATGTAAAAACAATCAGAAGCATTCCTCTCGAACTTCAAGAAGGCGACTATCCTGAAAAATTTGAGGTTCGTGGCGAAATTCTTATGCCATGGAAATCTTTTGACGCATTAAATAAAGAAAGGGCATATAACGAAGAACCGCTACTTGCTAATCCAAGAAACGCAGCGGCTGGAACTCTGAAAACTCTTAACCCTGCAGAAGTTGCAAGAAGGAACCTTGACGCTTATTTCTATTATTTAATTGCAGATAACCTTCCTTTTGCCACACACTGGGAAAGCCTGCAAGCATTAAAGCGTTGGGGATTTAAGGTATCATCAGCCGCAAAGGTTATGAATTCAATAAAGGAAGTAATGGAATTTATTGAATATTGGGACACTGAAAGAAAGAACCTTGAAGTTGCTACTGACGGTCTGGTATTCAAAGTAAACAGTTATCGACAACAGCGGGCATTGGGATTTACGGCAAAATCGCCACGGTGGGCTATCGCTTATAAATTTCAGGCTGAAAGGGCATTGACAAAACTTAAATACGTTTCTTTTGAAACAGGTAGAATGGGAGTTATCACACCCGTTGCAAACCTTGAACCAGTTCAACTTTCAGGGACTATTGTCAAACGAGCATCTCTTCATAATGAAGACATTATCAAGCAACTTGATATTCACGAAAATGACTTTCTATTTGTCGAAAAAGGAGGAGAAATAATTCCTAAAATAGTAGGGGTTGATACTAACCAACGACAAACCAACAGCAAGCCGATTGAATTTGTCCGCACATGCCCTGTTTGCGGAACTGAACTGGTAAGAAACGCTGGCGAAGCAGCTTGGGTATGTCCTAACAAATATGGCTGCCGTCCGCAGATAACAGGACGCATTGAGCATTTCGTTGGCAGAAAGATGATGGATATTGACGGCATTGGAGAGGAAACAGCAGAGCAACTTTATACTGTTGGCCTGGTTAAAAACATTGCCGATATATATGATCTTACCGACGACAGGCTCCAGATTGCCGGCCGCGTAGGCGAACTGACTGCCCAACGAATCATACGTGGGATTAAGGCATCAAAGGAAGTGCCGTTTGAGAGGGTTATTTACTCGCTGTCAATACCTAACGTAGGCGAAACTGTGGCTAAGAAGATTGCTTACGCAACAGGCGATATTGACAAACTGATGAATTCAACAATGGAAGACCTGACAAGTATAGATGAAATCGGCTCTGTGATTGCCGAAAGCGTTATCTCTTTCTTCCATGAGCCTATCAACAGAGAAATCGTCGAGAGATTGCGTGCCGCAGGTCTGCAAATGGCTATCAGTAGCGATGCAAAGGCTATGATGAGCGACAAACTCGCCGGAAAAAGCATAGTCATCAGCGGCGTCTTCCAGCATCATTCGAGAGACGAATATAAGAAACTGATTGAGCAGAATGGAGGAAAGAATGTTTCGTCTATTTCCAAGAAAACAGATTTTGTCTTTGCTGGAGAAAATATGGGCCCGTCGAAATTACAGAAAGCGCAAGACCTCGGCATAAAGATTATCAATGAAGAAGAATTTTTAAAAATGATTGAATAATGGAAGAATACAATAAGAAATTTCCTTTTATACGGGCTACCATTTCATTGCTTCTGTTCCTCGTTGGCGGCCTGTTGCTAACTGCATTTGTGGCAGGTGTTATCAGTGCATTTTTTCCTGAAACCAAAGAACTTATCCCCCTTAGGATAACTATAGCCCTGCAAAATATCCTGACTTTTGCTATGCCAGCAGTACTTGTAGCCTTGCTGTTTGCGGATAATAAATGGGAATTTCTGTCGCTGAATAAAAATTTAAATTTAAGGGACCTGCTACTCGGGATTGCATTGTACCTAATTGCCACCCCTGCAATTAATTTTATCATTGCCTTAAACCAAGCGGTGGTTCTACCGGAGTGGATGGCTGAATTTGAAGCAATGCTAAAAGCCAGCGAAGAAGCGGCTAAGGCTATGACCGACAAACTGCTCGCCGACCGCAGCTTCTTTGGAATAGCAGGTACTATCCTCGTTATAGGAATACTAACCGGTTTCGGCGAAGAAATATTTTTCCGCGGTGCTTTAATGGGCATCTTCTCAAAAATCATTAAGAACAAGCACCTTATTATATGGCTAACTGCATTTATTTTCAGTGCATTCCACCTTCAGTTCTATGGGCTTGTGCCTCGCATGATTCTTGGCGCAATCTTCGGTTACACCCTCTACTGGTCACGCTGCTTGTGGATTCCGATAATCCTTCACGCAATTAACAACAGTGCTGTTGTGCTGTTTCCTGAAAATCAGATGGAGAATAAAGGCTTGGAAGATATGCTAAATTTCGCAGATATAGCATTCGCTGCCGTCAGTACCGGTTTGGCAATAGCCCTGATGGTTTACTGGAACAGTAAATCAAATAAAGAGCATAAAGAAAGACAGTTGCTCTAAAAATTATTTTACAATAGAAACGCACTCTGCTTTAAAATTAATTAATCGCAGAGTGCGTTTTTACGTAAATATTGTAATAATCAACAAAAAAGTAAAAAAAAGTAATATAAAATAGCAGTTTATTATAAACATTGCGTAATTTTGCACAAAATAACAACAAATTTAAACAAATTAGCTTATGAAAAAATTTCTACTAACATGTATCGCAGTGGCAGGTATGTTCTTCAGCGGCAACGCCCAGACACCTGTTACTTTTGTAGTTGATGGGACTACATACGAAGTGACAAGCGCAACAACGGTAAGTGTTTCAGACGTAAACACAACAGTGACTGAAATCTCCATCCCAGAAACCGTTGCAAACGAAGGTGTTACCTATACAGTAACAGCAGTTGGAGAACGCGCATTCAACTATGCAGAAGCAACTACAATTACTCTTCCCAACACAGTTACAGAAATCGGCTATTGCGGTATCTACAACACCAAAGCAACAACAATCCAACTTCCAACAGGATTGACAACACTTGGAGAGAACGCACTTGCTTATAACAAGAACCTTACATCAATAACTATTCCAGAAGGAGTTAAAGAGATTCCATCAAGTTGCTTCTCAAATAATCAGATGATGGCAACAGTAAACTTGCCAGCAACTATTGAAAGCATAGGTAGCGGCTCTTTCTATAAGGTTCCTATTGAATCATTCACTTTCCCGGCAAACTGTCGAGTTGTTGAAAAGAATGTATTCCAACTTGCACCGAACTTGAAGGAGGTTACACTAAATGCGAACCTTGAGTCAATGGGAGAAGGCGTTTTCCGCAATTGCGTTAACCTTACAAAGGTTAACCTTGAAGCAGCAACAAAACTTAAAGCAATTCCTGAAAACTGCTTCGTTGAATGTAATGCACTTGCAGATGTTACCATTCCGGCAAGCGTACAGAAAATCGGTATGAATGCCTTTGGCAAGACTGCCGTTACTGAATATAAGGTTGCTGCAGACAATAAAGCATTTGTTGCAAAGGACGGTTGCGTTTATGCGGCAGACATGAGCATTCTTTGGCTATACCCAGCGAAAAAGTCAGGTGATTCATACACAATTCCAGACGGAGTTCGCGGCATTGGCGGCGGTGCATTCTATGGTGCTGCAGTTAAGACTGTTACTTTGCCGGAAAGCATCGTTGCTATCGACAGTTACGCATTCTGCGAATCAACTGTAGAAAGTGTTAACCTTCCAAACTCAATTGTTCAAATCGGAGAACAGGCATTTGCAGGCACAAACATTACAGAACTTGTTCTGCCAGAAAAGATTATTGCAATCTATGACGGTCTTGCTGCTTGGAGCAAAAAACTTAAGAGCGTTACAATCCCTGCAGACGTTCGATTGCTTGCAAACCACGCATTTCAACTTTGCACAGGCCTTACTTCAATCACTTGCAAAGGCGGTGTTGCACCAGAAATCCAGACATACTGGGACGACAGTGACAACCCATTCGGATACGTTGACTGCTCATTGGTAACTCTCCATATCCCAAAGGGTAGCCTACAATCATACAAAGACATGGGTTGGGCTGACATCTTCTCTAACATCGTTGAGTCAGAACCGGCTGTATTTATGCCAACTTCAACAACTCCTGCCAACGAAGACATTGTCAAATCATTAGGAAATGTTGAATTAACGTTCTCAGAAGCAGCAACAGTTGTTACTGCCAATCCTGCGGTAAAATTCCGCAAAGGAAATGAAATCATCGGTGAGGCTGTAGAACCTGACGGTGGCTGGATTGCTGTAAACAACTCAAGCGACAAAAAGACTGTTACTGTTTTCCCTGCAGACTATGATGGTTTCACTTCACCTATTGCTCTTGAAGCAAACCAACCATACTTCTTGATTATCCCGGCAGGAACATTCAAGAACGCAGCAGGCGAACTCAACCAAAAGATCGTTATCACAGTTACTGGTGCTGTTCCTCCATTTGTTCCTGTTGCATTCTCTCCAGAATCAAATAGTCAACTTTCGGAAATCAATGCAATCGCTGTGAAATTCAACGAAGAAACAATGGTTACTGACAGAATGCCACAAATCACTCTAAAGAAAGATGATGCTACAACTGGTCAGACAGTTTCTCCAGAAAACGGTTGGCTTGTTGAAAAGGTAGCTGGAGAAGGAAAGACTGTTACTATAACTCCGATTGACTATGGTTACCAACCAGCACCACTTGCTCTTGAACCAGGCGCTACATACTATATGACTATCCCTGCAGGCGTGTTTAAGAATTTGAACAACGGCACAAACGAGGAAATCCAACTTGTTTACGTTGGCAAGGATAACGGCTCTGTTGAATCACTCGAAGCAGGAAAATGCTTGGTATACGTTTCAAACGGCAATATAAATGTTTCAGTACAAGGTCTTGGCACTTGCGAGGTTGCCGCTTACGACTTGACAGGTCGCTGCGTTGCGACAACAGCAACTGACAACAGTACTGTTTTGAGCGTTGAAAACTCTGGCTTGTATATCGTAAAAGTAGTTGCTGAAGGCAAAACACTTACTTTCAAAGTGAAGAAATAAGCAATTATCACAATACTTAAAACTCCGGCATTCGTCGGAGTTTTTTTTATCTGCAAATGTTCCAAAAATAAATAAATTAAAAACTTGACAATAAAATAGTTGGAAAATAAAAAAAGAATTAGTACCTTTGCGTGCTGATTCCGCATAGGCTCGAATAAGTGCTTGCCATAGTGGCAACCGCCTCACGGACAAATTGAAAATTTCTAATATAGATGTACGCAATTGTAGAAATTCAAGGACAACAATTCAAGGCTGAAGCAGGTCAAAAATTGTATGTTCACTATCTCGGCGAGAACGTAAACGAAGGCGATAAAGTAGACTTCGACAAGGTTCTTTTGGTAGATGCCGACGGTACTGTAACAGTAGGTGCTCCTACCGTAGAAGGAGCGAAAGTAGTTTGCGAGGTTATACGTCCCCTCGTAAAAGGAGATAAGGTTCTTGTATTCAAGAAAAAACGCCGCAAAGGTTATCGCCGTTTGAACGGTCACCGCCAATGCTTCTCCCAAATTGAGATTAAAGACGTTATTGCATAATCACTAAAAGTTTAAAGAAATGGCACATAAAAAAGGTGTAGGTAGTTCTAAGAACGGACGTGAATCAGAAAGCAAACGATTGGGCATCAAGATTTTCGGTGGTCAATTTGCAAAAGCAGGCAACATCATCAAACGTCAACGCGGTACAGTTCACCGTCCAGGTTTGAATGTTGGTATGGGTAAAGATCATACTTTGTTTGCACTTGTTAACGGTACAGTTGAATTTACTTCAAAATGCGGTCACGATTACATCAACGTGAACCCAGTTGCTAACAACGAAGCAAACTAATCAACTTGATCAGAAAGATTAATGAGAGTGGGCATTTTGGCTCACTCTCTTTTTATTAATAAAATCATGGGCAAAGCAATAGCAAACTACTGGTTCCACATTCTGGCTATCATAACAGCCATCATCTGGGGAACGACTTTCGTCTCAACAAAAGTACTTATCAACAACGGTCTTGAACCAACGGAAATATTCATTTACAGGTTCTTGATTGCTTATATTTGCATTATCTTTATCTCTCCCAAAACACTCTGGTCAAAGACGGCAAAAGATGAGATACTGATGTTTCTTGCGGGCGCTACAGGCGGTTCGCTATACTTCATAACGGAAAATACCGCACTTGAATACACGCAAGCGATTAATGTTGCAATGATTATCGCTATAACACCGCTACTGACAACCCTACTTGCTCTGATTTTCTTCAAAAGCGAACGCACAAAAAGTCCCATGAGGATTATATTGGGTAGCGTCATTGCTCTTTGCGGGGTTATAACAGTTATTTATAACGGTAACGCCAACCTTAAATTCAACATAAAGGGCGATACACTTACTCTTTGTGCCGCCTTTTCTTGGGCTTTCTACAGTCTGCTACTGAAAATTCTCGGCAAGAAATACTCTGCTGTGTTCATAACAAGGAAAGTTTTCGGATACGGTATTATTTCAATAGCCCTAATGCTACCGTTCCACTGCCCGGACTTCAACCTAAACCTTCTGGCAAAACCGGAAATTGCCGTAAATATCCTTTATCTCGGAGGCGTGGCATCTATGCTTTGCTTTACGATATGGAGCGCAGTTGTTAAGAAAATCGGTACAGTAAAGTCAACGAATTACATTAACCTCAACCCTATTGCAACATTTGTTTCAGCATATCTCGTTCTCGGTGAGGTTATATCACTAATTTCATTTATCGGAGCAATAACGATTATTGCTGGCGTATATATAATCGAGAGAAAATCATAGCATCACAATAGCCGTCAACACTCTCCCGGAACGGACTCCGAGCGTCCTTGCGGAAAAGAACCTTTCCGGCTCGCATTTTGTGCATAATCCGCTTTTGCTTATGTTTTCAGGAATCACTCCTGCCTTATCAAGCCAATAGATATTCGACTCTACCAAATCGATGTGAGCTTTACCCGTAAGGGCATTTCTCACAACAACCTTATCAACAGGCAAACCACGGTCGGCAAACTGCTCAACGACTTCATCTCCGACCTCGAAACACTTCTGACATATCGACGGACCAAAGATAACATGTATATTACCCAACTCTGCACCTTGAGAAAGCATTTTTGCAATCGTTTCGCCCGCTATATTATTCATCGTGCCCTTCCAGCCTGCATGTGCAGCCGCGGCAACCTTGTTTTTCATGTCATAAAAAAGCATAGCAACGCAGTCAGCGGTAAACACCCCGATAAGGGCATTTCTTTCAGTAGTGACAATGCCGTCAACACCATTCAAATCATCTTTCCCTGCGATTGCAACATTGGTGCTGTGAGTCTGAACAGCGGTGAAAAACTTGTCTTCACTAATCCCCAACTCTTTGCACAGCGCTTTACGGCAAGCATCGGTATGCTTCTCTTCATCTCCTGTATAACCACAGCAGTTAAAGCCCGAATAAGGAGAATCTGTCACATCACCACGCTCGACAGAAAAGGCGAGTAAAGTACCCGCCTCATCTTTATATATATGTTTACTAATCTTCATCAGCAAAATCGCTTTCCCAATATTCTTCCGGCCATTCAACATCCCAAGACTCCTCAACATCGCCGCTTTCTTGCTCAATGATAAATTCATCTTCCTCGGCAACGCGGTGCTTAACGTCAAGGTCGCGGTGAGTGATTCGTGAAGGAATGCGGTTGTCTTCATCGTTGATAGTACGCCAAAGGGTATCTTTCAATTCTGTAAGTCCCAATCCCGTCACAGATGAAATAAACACCGTAGGAACGCCTTCCGGCAAATCTGTCCTGCGGATTTCGTCCATCAACTCCTCGTCGAGCATATCACACTTGGTGATAGCAAGCACCCTACCTTTATCAATAAGGTCGGGGTTGAATCGCTCCAACTCGTTCAAGAGAATCTGATATTCCTTTCTAATTTCATTAGTATCGGCAGGAACCATAAAAAGCAATACAGCATTACGCTCTATATGCCTCAAAAAACGCAATCCTAATCCTTTACCTTCGCTTGCTCCTTCAATAATACCAGGAATATCCGCCATAACGAATGACTGCGTTCCACGATAGCCAACAATACCAAGGTTCGGCTCAAGAGTAGTAAACGGATAGTCGGCAATCTTCGGTTTTGCTGCCGAGATTGAAGAAAGCAAAGTTGACTTACCGGCATTAGGGAAACCTACCAAGCCGACATCAGCCAAAAGTTTCAACTCAAGGATAACAGTCTTCTCAATAGCAGGTTCTCCCGGTTGCGCATACCTTGGAGTCTGATTCGTTGCAGACTTGAAATTCCAGTTACCAAGACCGCCACGACCGCCACGGAGCAACTTAATCTCCTGACCGTCGTCAGTAATCTCACAAAGGAATTTTCCGTCTTCAGCATCATAAACCGCTGTTCCGCACGGAACTTCGATAATCTTATCTTCTCCGTCCTTGCCAAAACTACGGCATTCAGAGCCTGGCTGACCGTCGGTAGCGAAAACGTGACGCTGATACTTCAAGTGGAGCAACGTCCACAAATTTCTGTTTCCTCTAAGGATAATGTGTCCGCCACGGCCACCGTTACCGCCGTCAGGTCCGCCCTTTGGCACATACTTAGCCCTGTGGAAATGACACGAGCCTGCCCCTCCCTTACCGGAACGGCAAACTATCTTTACATAATCTATAAAATTGGATCCTGCCATAATTTTGCAAAGTTACGAAACAATCACAAATTCTCCAAAAAACTCAATATGGTCTGATTTCTAAATTCTACCTGATTCAAGGAGTTTTTCCGCTATGAGCCAGTCGATTTCGGTATCGAGGTCAACAGAGCGAACCGAGTCCATAACCGACATTCTGCGTCTGCGAAACTCGCCAAGCGTCATCTTTCTCAGAGATGCAACGTTGATAACATATACCGCACCATTATATTCCCATACCTTGGGAGCATCTTGCCTGCGGGTAAATTTTCCATCTCCCTTAGAAATCGCAAGGAATCCGTTTTCATCTGTTTCATAGCAGTTATAGTATGGGTTGCTTGACGCCTCCTTAACAGTAACAACCATATCTATATCAGGCGAATACATATCCAACGCCGCTTTAACGTCTTCGGCTTTACGGAATGGTGACGTTGGTTGCAAAAGCACCAAAACATCATATTCAACTCCTTTCGACCTGTAAAAATCAAGGGCATGCAGCAGCACTTCGTACGTTCCACTCTTATCGGTAGCCAACTCTGCAGGACGCAAGAATGGAACTTCCAAGCCCATACCGCGAACAACCGACGCAATCTCCTCATCATCTGTTGAAACGCAGATATCTGCATCATCGGCAAACTGGCGGGCAACGTCAACTGAATAGCCTATCAGCGGCTTTCCGCCCAATAATTTTATGTTCTTATGTGGAATACCCTTACTGCCTCCACGAGCGGGTATTACAAACAACGCCTTCATCTCTTCAAATCGTAAAATGGTTTGGTTATTATTCCTTCAAGTGGTGTTTCGGCAATTGCCTTAACCATCTTGCTCAAAGTATCCTGCTGTCCGTAAGGATTTTCAACAGTACGAGCCATCTGCCTTACCTCATCGGAAAGAACCGTAGAAAGTCCTTTTTCTATCTCCTCCTGACTAACTCCACAATGGATAACGGATTTCGCAGCAAGCCTTCCCTTCTGCCTTATGCCTATATCCAAAGTTGGAATACCCATTGACGGAACCTCAACAATACCGCTTGATGAATTGCCTATAACAGCAGTAACACAACGTAACGCCGAAAGATAACGCAATAATCCTAAAGACTGGAATACTGTGCATCTCTCAGGATGCTCCGCGGCATAATTTTCGATAAGGTCAATAATCACCTTGCCGGAAGTGTCATTATTGGGATATGTAAATATAACCTTATAATCAGGGAACTTATCCAAGGCAGCGAGCAGATTCTCACATTGCTCCTTCGGCGGTATGCTGTCGAGCGTTGCGGGATGAAAAGTGGCAAGCAGCGACTTTTCAGGAATGGTAGTCATCAATTCCGCCTCCAACTGCTCTCTACTCAAGTATTTTGCGTGGGTGATATTGTAAACACCAATAGCACCAGTATTTATCACCCTATCCGGATTTTCGCCCAACTGGATAACCCGCTGACGATATTCTTCCGTTTCGGTCAAATGGATATGGCTCATCTTTGTTATCGAGTGGCGGATACTTTCATCATACGCTCCCTCACTGATTGCACCACCGGCAATATGAGCAATAGGAATACGGAAAATCAACGCGGCAGAAGCGGTTGCAAGCATCTCATATCTGTCGCCGAGGATAACGAGCAAGTCTGGCTCCAACTCCTCAAAAACGGCTGCCATACCTGACATACATTCACTCATGGCGTCAACCGTTCCGCGCGGGCTATCGGTATCAACGGTCATAGGAACGCTTTTCGTTATCGTCAGGCCGTCACGCTCAATCTCACGCCATGTGCTTCCGTACTTCTTGCTAAGGTGCATATTGGTTGCTACAATCTGCAACTCAACATCATCACGCTCCGCCAACGCTCTCGCAATGCCGCTAAGAAGGCCCCAGTCGGCACGCGTTCCCGTTGCTATACATATTTTTCGCCTATCCATTATAATTCAATCAACTCATCATATTCAAAATCGCGTGGGGCTGCCTTACCCAACACGTCGTCCCACTTCATCGGCGAAATGCCGTTACCTGGACGCTTGACAGTGACATTTTCTTCTGTATAAACCTCACCTGCCTTTATCGCCCTTGCTGCCACGATACTCTTGCGGGCAACAATAATATTCGGTCTTTCAGAATCGGTAACTTTCTTCTTACCATCACCAAGAGCCGACTCTATATTGCGGATTGCATCTACCATTGCCTTCAATTCCTGCGGCTCAAGGCTCGCCTTATGGTCTGGGCCAGGCAATGTCTTGTCGAGCGTGAAATGCTTTTCAATCACTTCCGCACCGAGTGCAACGGCCGCGATTGGCACTTCTATTCCGTTTGTATGGTCAGAATATCCGACAGCAACGCCAAGCCTGTCGCGAATATCGAGCATAGCACGAAGATTGACGTCTCGCATCGGCGTTGGATATTCTGTATTGCAATGCAAAACGATAATGTCACTTCGCTTCAAACCTCCCTTTTCAAGAACTTGCAACGCTTCCTCTATCTCTGGCAACTCACTCATACCTGTAGATATGATAACCTTACGGCCTTTTGCCGCTATGGCACGCAAATAAGGAAGATTGGTAATTTCACCTGAAGGAATCTTATAGTAATCCATATCAAGCGGCTCGAGGACGTCGATAGAAACCAAATCAAATGGCGTACTCATAAAACCGATACCAACTTTATCGCAATATTCCTTCAATGGCTTATAATCGGTCAGCGGCAAATGAATCGCCTTGCACATTTCCAACTGACTTTCGCCATTACCAGTTGTCTCTTTCTGATACTCTGCCTTTGGTGCAAAAGTGGAAATAACCAATTCCGGCTTTGCTGTCTGGAATTTAACATAATCGGCACCTGCCGCCTTTGCCTCGTCGATCATCTTTAGAGCCATTTCGTAATTCCCGTTATGATTGACTCCGGCTTCTGCTATTATTATCGTTTTTTTCATTTTTCCTCATTAAAGAACATTACCTCACTGAAATATCGCGCCATCAACGCACGGTCTCGCCAATCGGAAACTGGCTGAGCCGCCTCACCCAATGACTCGCGGAGAATCATCTCTGCTATATTCGCACCTGCAAGAATAGAGCAGATAACGCCACCACCCAATCGCGGATTGATTTCCATCAGCAAATATCTGCCATTGCCTTTTTCGTGAATAAACTGAATAGTGATCGGGCCTTCAAAATTCAACTCGCGGAGAATGCGCTCTGACTGGCTGATTAGTTCTGGAATACGCCTGGTTTCCGTTCTGTCAACCTCTCCGCCTGTTGTGGAAATTCTAATTCTCGGAACGATACTAACAACCTCCTTTGTCAAAGGAGAAACATAGCAGTCAACCGTATATTCTTCTCTATCAGCAATATATTCTTGAATAAGATAATTTTCCTTATTCGCAACCTCTTCAAGTTCGGCTACGTTATTAACAACGACAATTCCTTTAGAAGCAGAACCCGTTCTGGGCTTCAGAATCGCCGGAAAAGAGCAATTTTCAGGAGTATAGGTTTTTGGAATCTCAAAATGATGACTCTCAAAAACCGCAGCAGCCTCTCCCTTGTCGAACATTGAGTGGGCAACGGCAAAATCCGAAACAGGAACGAACACCTCCGGGTGAAATTCCTTCAACTTAGAGCAAATTTCTATTGCACCGTCAACAAAGGGAAGAATAATATTTATCTCCTTCTCCTTTATGACTTTTGCTATCTTATCATATATGTCGGCATCGCCCCAGCGGCTGCCCTCAAGAACTGTTCCAACGCAAGCAATGGGAACAGACGGAATAATCTCATAACTGAAAATTTCCACCTCCTTACCCATACGCTCACCAGCGGATTTGAAGATTTTTGCAAGCGAGACACGCTTTGCTCCGCCAAGCATCATTATGTTAATCTTTCCGCTCATCGGTTATAGATATCGTATTTATACTTTGCAAGGTTTTCTGGATTGGAGAACCATTCAATAGTTTCTTTAAGACCCTCAGTCAAAGAGAATTTAGGTCTCCAGTCAGTTAGAGTTGTTATCTTTGTATTGTCACCATATAGCCTGAATACCTCCGAGTTCTTAGGACGCATACGCATCGGGTCCTGAACCCACTTAACGTCAGCCCCCATAAGGTCGGCAATCATCTGCAAAGTGTCTTTCATCGAAATCTCACTATTGCTGCAAATATTTATCTCCTGACCTTCTACATCTTGAGCCTTTGCAAGTGCAATAAAACCGCGGCAAGTGTCCTTAACATAGTTAAAGTCTCTTGTAGGCGTAAGGTCACCTATCTTGATTTCTCTAACACCGTTGGCAATCTGCGTGATAATTGTTGGGATAATCGCCCTTGCCGACTGTCTCGGCCCGTAAGTATTAAACGGCCTTGCAATAACCACTGGCAAATTGAAAGCATTATAGAAACTTTCCGCGATGGCATCCGCACCGATTTTCGTTGCTGAATACGGCGACTGTGGCTGTTTTGGGTGAGACTCGTTGATAGGGACGTAGCACGCCGTTCCGTACACTTCAGAAGTTGAAGTAACGATAAGCCGCTCAACGCCGGCATCACGCGCCGCCTGGCAAATATTCAATGTTCCCTTTATATTTGTATCAACATAACTGTCAGGAGCAACATAACTGTATGGAATGGCAATCAACGCAGCCAAATGGAAAATAGTATCGCATCCCTTTGCAGCCTCACGACAGAAATTCGGGTCACGAACATCACCGCTGACAACCTCAAGCCTGTCATGGCGAACGCCGTCTAACCAACCCCAGTAATTAAAGGAATTATAGACGCTCAACGCGCGAACCTCATAACCTTCTTCCAACAACATTTCTGTCAAATGCGAGCCGATAAAGCCGTCAGCCCCTGTCACCAATACTTTTTTCATATCATTCTATTTATGTTGTAAAATTAGTGATTTTAAACGAATAACAACCTATTAGTTTCCAAATTATCATATTTGGCTAATCATTCAACTCGCCCCATATCTCTTCACACTGCTCAAAGAAGCCAAGAACATTTGCTACTCTCGGTGCTTCCTCCGTCTTCTTCTGTCTGAGGACTGCAAGCATATCGTCTTCCGATAAAAACCGTCCAACACCTTCCATATATCCTTCAGAATCATACGCTCTAATCAAATCTTTTTCCAATTCCTTATAGCCACAAACCGCCAATACGTCAACAACGGATGTAAGGAACAGGTCATCTCCTTTAATTTTTTCCGGCAGACGATCAAGAACAGTGCCAATAATGCGCTTCAGAGCAAATACAAGTTCATATCGGCGGAGAGGATTATCTAAAACGATATCAAGCATTGCGTGGAATCCATGCAATTTAACCCCCACAAATGTCGAGCGATCGCAAATCAATTCTTCCAAATCAACAAAATTCTCTTTGAAATGCACTCGCAACAAATAATACAAACAATCCTCGTCCATTAGATAACATAAATCCAGAACATCAAAATCAGATTTTAAGAGTTCCAAAATTGTTGGCAAGCTCTCTTCTCTGCCAAATTCTGCCAGCAAAAAGGAGCCAAGCAAAACAGCATCTCCCATTTGGTCAAATTCATCTTCCGTAAATTTCCCGTTATACATCAGACCCAAAGTGTACATTATGTAATTGCAAATATCTTTAACAGCCTCACCTGAAGGTAAAGCAAGGATCTGCTTCAACTTCTTCTTCGACGGTGGGCATTCAGATGTCTGCTTCGAAAGCACATCAACTATAATCTTGTTTTTAACCTTCAACTCTTTTGGATAGTAAGCACGATGACATTCAACAACATTTGTAAATTCAGAATTTAAAATAGCTTCTTTTACGCTATCCAACACCCCCCTAAACTCAGACGGCAATTCTTCATCTTCATAATACTCGTCATATTCTTCATTGATATATAAATATTCGAAATTGTCACCAAGCCGGTCCTGCAAAGTTCCTATATATTTTTTCTCGACTCCCGCAGGTCCGACAATCAAGAAATACTTTCCTTTATGTCCATACTCATACTCTATCAATGGAATCTCATCCGTGTCTTCCTCAAGGACATAACGGGCAAACGCATAATCCTGACAAGGCTTGATACCAGCCTCCTCAGCAAACACAATAGCTCCGTAGATGAGATTATGGGCCTCTACATACGGGAACTCAACCATTTGATAACTGGAATCCAATTTATCAATAGCATCTTCAAAATCAAAGACATCCATATTCTCTACAAAAAAAGCATCCTTTACGCCAAGACAATAAGTATCAACAAGGAACTGCCCATAAACCAAATTACCACTGGGACGGATACGAGTAACTACAACTATTGCAAAACCATTTTCCTCCCAACCATCGTTAACGTAACATTTGCCTATAGGTAAAGTACGAGCCTTGGTCTGCATGAATTTTTTTGGTGATATATATGTCTGCTTCTGATTCTTTGCCATATTCAAATATAAACTATACAAAGTTATAACAAATAGTCATTAAACCGAATATATTATACGATTTTAAACACAAAAAAACAAATACTACTCCAATCGGAATATTTTTACTAATTTTGCACCGTCAAGGCACATTTTTACAAAATATTTACAAATTATGCACAAAATCAACCTTTCCGTACTAGTTCCTGTTTACGGAGTTGAAAAATACATAGAACGGTTTGCAAGATCTCTCTTTAATCAGAGCATGACAAATAATGTTGAATTTGTCTTTATCGACGATTGCTCTGTCGATAACTCTATTCCAAATCTGGAAAAGGTCATAAATGAATACCCACAACTAAAACAGCAAATAAGAATAGAACGGTTACCTAAAAATATGGGGCTGCTCGGAGCAAGACTTGCCGGACTAAAAATGGCTAAGGGTGAATACATTATCTGTAACGACTCTGACGACTGGGTAGAGCCTACTATGCTGGAAGACATGTACAAAACAGCAAAAAGCGGTAATTTCGACATCGTTATTTCAGATTTCTTTTTCAACGTTGGGAACGACCAGAAAGTTTCCATACAGAACCCCGATACTTCTGATGGAAAAATATGCATGTACAACACTCTTTTAGGCAAGGTTCACGGTTCATGGTGTAATAAACTTTTTAAAAGGGAACTAATTACAGACTCGAATTTTATAGAGCCTGCACTTGGAATGAATATGATGGAGGACATTATGGTAACTGTCCAACTGATGTTTCATGCAAAAAAAATAGGTTATATAAATAAAGGATATTACCACTACTGCCGAAACTCCTCTTCTGTATCAGAAGCCCTTTCTGAGAAAAGCCTCAAATCCATAATATACGCTTACAATCTTATAGAGAGATTCTATAAGGAAAAAAATATAACAGAGGACAGAGCAATTGATGCCCTGCAAAAATATAGGATATCAACACTGTCGGAGATTGCTCTGAAAGGCAATAACTACAAACTAATCAACTTCTCCGACTACAAGTATCTCAAACCGCACATATTGAAGCACCCTTATTTGGGGATAAGTTACAGATTAGCACTTTGGTTTAAAGTCAATAAACTGAATTTTCTACTTGAAATGCTAATTTTTGCAAGAAAAACTTTACGAAAGAAAGGAGCATGAGCCTAATGCACCTAATCTCCACAACAATCACTTTATCAAAACAGATATTGCATCCTTTCTACATAAAATAATGATTTATGATAAAAACTAATATATCGGTAGTTGTCCCCGTATATGGAGTGGAAAAATATATCGAACGCTTCGCAAGATCTCTCTTTAATCAGAGCATGACCAACAACGTAGAATTTATTTTCGTTGACGATTGCTCTGTCGATAACTCTATCCCTATCCTTAAAAAGGTCATTAACGAATACCCGCATATTAAAGAACAAATAAGAATTGAGCGCCTTCCTAAAAATATGGGACTGCTTGGAGCAAGGCTTGCCGGACTCAAATTGGCAAAGGGCGACTATATTATCTGCTTAGACTCTGACGACTGGATAGAGCCGACAATGCTTGAGGATATGTACAACAAGGCAACCAGTGATAACTGTGACGTTGTCATATCTGATTATTACGAAGACACGCCAACCAAACAAAAGCTCAGAGTGCAAAGGCCCAATAACCTTGAAGGACAAAAATGTATGAACCAAATTCTCTCGAAGGGGCTGCACGGCTCATGGTGCAATAAGATGTTTAAACGCAACTTGATTACAAACAAAAAAATCATGAAGCCGGAAAAAGGAATGAACGTTCTGGAAGACTTGATGATGACGGCTCAAATGATGTACTTCTCAAAAAAAATAGGATACATAAACAAATCATACTACCACTACTGCATCAGATCTGGCTCAACGTTCTATTCTGCCAATAAAAACAATTTTAAGTCTATACTTTACGCATACGACTTCATTGAAAAGTTCTACAAGGAAAATAACATTCAAAGCAAATCTTCAAAAAACGCTTTGAGAATATTCCGAATAACGACGCTTTCGATTGTGGCTTTAGACGGATACCAGTACAAAATAATAAATTTCAACAATTACAAGCACCTGCGTCCGTACATTATGAAGCATCCGGGACTGACCAGAAGTTATAAACTAACTCTTTGGCTACGAGTTTCGGGAATGAAATCTATGGCGAATACGCTTATTTTTGTAAGAAAGCACACAAAAAAAGCATAGCTTCAATTTAACGGTGAAAATTTTTTGACACTGATTTTTGCTTAAAAAAGTGAGAAAAAGCCCGTTTTTAGGACGAAAAACAAAAAAATCACTTTTTTTGAAAAAAAGTTGCCCAAATATTTGCATATAAAAAATAAAAGGCATACCTTTGCATCACGTTTGAAAAAGACGTCTTCGGGGCGTAGCGCAGTCCGGTTAGCGCACCTGCTTTGGGAGCAGGGGGTCGAAGGTTCGAATCCTTTCACCCCGACAAATTTCAAGCCACTAATAATTAGAAAATTGTTTCTAACTATTAGTGGCTTTTTATTATTTTAGAGTAAAATAATCCGTATAAAAAAAGAAAGTGTTTGTTTACCCACT